>Ga0180438_10003793_pt1 | contig 22402 bp, 24 predicted proteins | sample SS_ome_12_FD_132455 | JGI IMG/M metagenome (GOLD analysis project Ga0180438, IMG submission 132455) | Hypersaline lake sediment archaeal communities from the Salton Sea, California, USA - SS_3_D_2 metaG | ecosystem: Environmental > Aquatic > Non-marine Saline and Alkaline > Hypersaline >...
GGTTAATCACGGCTCCCTTGACTCTACCACATTCAGGCTAAGAATATTTAATAGAAATGGCTCCAGAGTTGGAAGATATCTTGCAGGCAATGATAAAGAGATATTTTTTATTAAAAACCCAAATCCGTATGGCAATTATAACTCACCCTATGGGTTCTCTAATCTGACGCCAATCCAAAATGAAATGGAATTGTATTTGCATAGTAACATTCACAATCTATCTAGCTTGACCAAGGGTGGACGGCCATCAATGATTGTGAAACCGAGAGAAAATCTTACAGATGAGCAATATACTGAGTTCATGGAAAGCATTCAGTCAAGCATTGCTGGCTCATCAAATGCGGGTGCTATAACTGTGCCGTCAATCCCATGTGATATTGAACAAATGTCGGTAAGCAATAAAGACATGGACTTTGAAAACTTAAGAAAAGCTACAGTTTCATCTATCCATACTCAACTTGGTGTTCCGTTGCCAATGGTTATGGCCGAGCAGATGACCCTTGCCAATATGGGGGCAGCAAATGCACAGTTTTACAATAACACTATTATTCCACTTGCCAACAGACTATTTTGCGAGATAACCGATATGCTAATGCCGAGATACATTGGGCATGATTCTCTGGTAATCACATATGACCGCAGATCAATACCAGCTCTTGAAGCAGAATCTGTGGAAAATGTTAAGCGGCGCGCATCCCTAAATGTTATGACCGACAATGAGATCAGAACTGAGATTGGGCTTGAGCATGTTGATGGCGCTGATGCAATATATAAACCAACTAATCAAATTCCAGTTGCCAGGGTTAGCGCCACCGCAAATAAAGATGATTTTGTTTCAGGTGAGGAAGCAATAAAATCGATAAAGAGAAAAATGCTGTCATTGGCTAGGCCTGACGGATCAAGGATATTCAAAGAGAATCAATAGTGCCCATACTAACTTCAGATTCGCAAGTCGATAACACCGTTGCCGATGAGCTAACAATAAAACTTACGCAGGAAGAGTTTCTCGCAAGAAGAATAAATAGCTTGTTTCGTGATATTGTGCGTCAACAAGGCAATAACCTGAGAGTTTTTGGCTCAGTTGAAAATTTAAATTCATTTTCACCAGAAATCGAAGAAATATTGGTTAATCATTATACTGGTGTGATGACCATTTTTGCAAACAACCTAGTAGGTCAGTCACTGCAGAATGCAAGACCTGAATCAATTTTCATGTTTCAGCAGCTCATGCGCGACAATATTTCTAATTATGCGCTTAGTCAGGCTGTTACACATTCAGACATTATTACTCAAACTAATCAACGTGACTTAGAAAAAGCTATCAACGCAACTCAAGGCCTGGCATCTGAGTCAATAATAAGAGGTGATGGGCAGATTGATTTCCCGGAAGAGTTTGAGCATGAATATTTTGATGAGCTTGATGACAGAGTAAATACAATTGCTATAACTGAGACACAAAATGCTGCCGAGCAGGCTAAGATTGACTCTGTTGATGCATTGATTGCATCTGGAGTGATTGCTGCTAGCGCCATCAGAAAGCAGTGGAACACTATTCTTGATGGAAGGGAAAGAGAGTGGCATAACGAAGCGGATGGCCAGACTCAAGAGGTTGGAATCCCATTTATTGTAAAAGGTGAGCAGCTTCAAAGGCCGGGAGACGCTACAAATGCATCTTTAGATAATATTATAAATTGCAGATGCACAGTAACTTATACAATGTTAGATGCCGGGGTTGTAAATCGTGATGCTTCTGGTAATGTCACTTTTTAGCAAGTAATTCCTGCGTCACGCCCAGGCTAGAGGCTATCATTGATTGACTTGATGATGCCTTGGGGCTGCTAACTCATTTCTGATCCAGTTTCGCCAATAATAAATTATTGTCTACGATGATGTTTATACCGTCAGCATGTTGCAAAGACATGTCGATATTATTGTATTTTATCTGATAAAATTGACTATTTTCTTATGGTTGCAAAAATTATATATGACATTTAAAGCCAAATTAACACATAAAAACCATATATTTGTTAACAATATGTTATTATTTTGTTAATAACTTGTGTATAACTATTGATAGCAAAAATATTTGTTTGCTATACTTTTATTGACTTAACTTTATTAAGCGTCAGCCGTGAGAAAAGAATACAAATCGCTGCCATTTAGCATTGAATCAAAGCAGGTTAATGATATAGATGGCCAAAAGACAGGCGTGCTAAAGGGCTATTTTGCATCGTTTTCCCGAGACCGGGGAGACGATATTATTTTGCCAGGCGCATTTAGAAAAACGATTCAAGAGCATAAGAGAAGAAGTGATAGACGTGTTCGCGTCTACTTTCAGCACAACCCCCTAATTGTTCTCGGTGGCGCGCCAATAGATAGCGTTTTTGAGGACGATTTTGGCCTTTTCGGTACTGTTGAGCTTAATCTTGAGACTCAGGACGGTAGAGAAAAATACTCGCAGGCGCTTGCCGGAAATATCAATGATTTCTCGATTGGTTTTATGCCAAGAGAGGTCGATTTTTATGAGGATGCAAACGGAGAAACAGTAAGAAAGCTGTTAGACATTGAGCTTTTTGAGGTTTCTCTTGTGACTGAGCCGATGAATATTGATGCGTTGGTCACACAAATAAAAAGATATCAGCATCTTTTGTCAACTGGACAGGGCATTTCAAATATTATGGCTAACATCAAAAATGTTGATAAGAAAACTGTAACTGCATTTGAAGATTATCCGCTAGCAGATAGAGATAGAGAGTGGGACGCTGAGGCTGCAAATGCTAGATGGCGTGAATTTACTAATTCTAGTGAGTCCCCATCAGATTCTTATCGTCGTGGCTTTATGTGGTATAACCAGCAGGACGCTGACGAATATGGTGCTTATAAGCTTCAATATGTAGATGTGATTGATGGTGTAGTTGTCGCTGTGCCGAGAGCAATATTTGCAATTGCTGGCGCACTTGATGGTGCTCGCGGTGGTGTTGACCTGCCTGGGCAAGACATTGCAGCAGTTAAAAATCACGTAGAAAGATATTATGAAAAGATGGGGCTAGAGGCTCCATTTAAAAACCCCATGAATGATGCTAATGACAAGAAAATGCTAATAACAAACAATATGCTTTTTGATGATTCATTTGGCAAAAGGGATTTTGAAAAAGTCTTGAGAGATTCAGGGTTATTTTCAAAGAGTGCAAGCGTAACGCTTGCGTCTGCATTGGGTTCTATTAGAGCTGATTCTAATGTCCATAATGTAAATGACATTAACGCGGGTCATGACGTATTATGCAGTCAGATCCAAGAGCTAACAAAACTAATTAAAACCAAATGGTGATAAATTATGACTGACTTAAATAAAATTACAGAGAATGCGCATAAAGCAGTCGCTGAGCTGCGTGAAACAGTAGAATCCAAATTTGCTGACCTTGGCGAAGGCAAAGAAAGAATATCAAAGATCGAGAAGGATCTTGACTCCTATGAGTCTGCAAATCAAAAGCTTGTTAAGCAGATTCAAGAGCAAAAGGCTGCTATGGAGCAAATGGAAGAAAAGTACAACTTCCTCGAGTCTAACTATGCCTCTATTCCTGCTGCTGGCGTTGATGCTAAAGCTATTGACGAGCAGCATAAAATGGAAATGAAAGCATTAGAATCATATTTCAAATATGGAAACAAGAGAGACTTTGACTTGCAGCAAAAGTATTTGCGCACAGACAGCAACACTAATGGCGGATTCTTAGTTCCGGTTGAGTTTGTTCGTGACATCATCAAAGACATCACCGAGGTTTCTCCTGTTCGTCAAGTGGCAATGGTTCGCCAAGCTCAATCTAAAAGCATGGAACAGCCAATTAGAACAGGCTTGTTGACAGCTGGCTGGGTTGGTGAAGGTGATACCGGCACAGAAGCTAACAGCACATACGGCAGTCGCATGATTCACGTTAAGAAGATATTCGTGCAAGTGCAAATTACACCAGAAGAATTGCAAGATGCTGCTTTCGACATGGAGCAAGAAATTCGTAGTGACGTCACTGAGCGTTTTGCTCAAGTTGAAGGCGCAGGATTTACAAAAGGAACTGGCGTTAACCAGCCAATCGGGTTTATGAGCGCTCCTGATGTTCCTGAAATTAACAGTGGTGTAGCAAATGACATTACGGCTGATAACTTCTATGATTTAGAGGCAAATTTGAAATCAGGATATTTAAGCAACTCCATCTATGGCTTAAACAGATTCACCATTGGTCGTGTTCGCAGATTAAAGGCAAGTGGTAATGGTGAATACTTATGGAGTCCAGGCAATTTGGCTGCTGGCGTGCCTAATGCTATTGCTGGCTATCCATATGTTGAGATGCCAGACTTAGACAGCATTGCTGCTAATAACTTCCCGGTGATTTTTGCTGACTTCCGTCGCTTCTATCAAATTGCTGATAGAATGTCATTAGAAGTTGTTCGTGACGATGTTACAAAAGCACTTGAAGGCAAAATTTTGTTTAACTATTTCTTGCGAGTTGGTGGCGACGTTCGTCAGCCTGAGGCTGGCGTTAAATTAAAAGTAGCTGTCTAAAATATTTGGGGGTGATAACACCCCCTTGATAATTGGAGAATAAAAAATGGCTGACAAAGACATTACAACACGCATTAATGGCACAACTTCATTGCCAATTATAACTATCACCTCAAATGGCACAGCTAATGGCTCGGTAATCGATATGTTTGGTTATGACGCTATTAACTTTGACTTTTTGAGCGGGAATGCAATTGGTGCTGATGTTACTGTAACAATGGAGCATGATGACGATGCTGGTTTTGCTACCGCTGTAGCAGTTCCATCCAAATTCATCATTGGCGAGCTTCCATCATTCCTTATTGCTGGCGCAGAAACCAACACCGTTAAAAGCGTTGGTTATGTTGGCAAAAAGCGATATGTGCGAGTCAGCATTACTAGCGCAAACTATGCCGCAGATACGCAGATTGCCGGCATTGCAAATCGTGGCGATGCGCGCGTAAACCCTGTTTAATTTATTAAACAATAGCCGCCCGAAAGGGCGGTTTTAAAGGCAATAGCTATGAAAATAAAATTTATCAAAGATTGTGTGTGGTCTTACAGTGACAGGCTTATTTCTTATAAGAAAGGCGAGCATTACGATGTTGATGATTGCCAGTCAGATGAAATTATCAAGCTTGGGTATGCAGAAGAGCACAAAGAGAATAAGACCACAAAGACAAAAAAATCATCTGTCGAAAGGAAGATGGATAAGCAGCCAAAGAAAGAGAATAAATCTATTTCTGCAGAAGAAAACAAATAAAAGGCAAAGAAATGACCACAAAAGTAACTGACTTTGTATTAAATATAGCAGATGAAGAGAACACTGTGACAATTTCAGCTGCGGGCAGCATTTCTACCACTATTCATACTCGCGGCGCTCCATTGATTGGGATTAGGACGGATGCAAATTTCACCACATCTGATGTTCAGATTATTGAAACTGATGAGACTGGGACTTTATCAAGTGTGATAAAAAACCCAGATGGAACAGTGCTTACCTTGAACTCAGTTCAGGCAAACAACACTGTTTACCTTTCCGCGCCGTGGACGGCTGCCGCGAAATATCTAAGAATTCAGTCTGTAACTCCTCAGGCCAGCGAAACAGTATTGACGCTGACTCCGAGGAGCATTTCTTAATGTTTTTTTGGTTTGATGAAGATATTTCACCAGGGGTGCCACCCGTCGATCTTGGCATGCTTTTTGATGATGGCGATGAAATGTTTTTTGATGATAACGAAGTCATGGAATATGACGGGTAAGAGGTAACTGATATGGGAAGAAAGTGGGCTGCACAGCCACAGGCTGGTGTATTATCATCAACAGATGAGTTTTTGGCAATTATTGCAAGCGCGCCATCTGGCGCAACAAAAGAGCAAAGGATTCCGGCATCATACATACCAACCTTTATCGGAAAAACAGATTTAGCGGTAGGCTATACACTAGATGGTGGCGTGTCTCAAAAAACATTAACAGTTACTGAAAACTCTACAATTGATCAAGATTTGTCATTTTTATCAGGACCGTCTTTTACTGGCCTAACAGTGCGAAGTGGCACAGGGGCTGAAAATGTCGTTATTTCAAATGATGACACAAATACAAACTATCTTACGTCAAATGGTTACCATAATTTTACTGGCGGCAATGTAAAAGCAACATGGCTTGATGTTGGCTCTGGTGGGGCTCTTGACACCACAAAAGGTATTAAAATATTTGAAACAAATCCGCATTATCGAATAGGTTTTGATAATACAGTTGCCAGTGGCGCTATCCAATACAATATTGATCTTATAGCAGATACACATTGCCATGCATTCACTGCCGGTGAATTTGGTGGCGTCCAAAACATTTTGGCATGCATTCGTGGTGATGGCAGAATGTCTATTAATGACAGTGCTCCAGAGTCAAATCTAGATGTTAATGGTGACGTCAGAATCCAGGATGGTGCAATTCCATCAGATCCAACAACTGGTCATAAATTATATTCAAGCGCAGGCGATTTATTTGCTCGTGATAATCTAGGAAACGTGACAAATATTACAAGCCCGCCTGACTTAAGCAAATGGAATGTTAGTGCGCCATATATAGAGCCAAAACCAGGGCAGGGTGTCAGTGGATTTAGGATAACAGATCCAACTTTAACGCAAAATTTCACATTTTTTCAGGGGCCAACAAACTGTACTTACAATACCTCAAATGGCATACATATTTTTAACGCTACCGTAAGGGCTACATCTGTTGATGTCCCATCTGGTGGCAGCCTTGATTCAACCAAGGGCGTTAATTTTTTTGGTAGCAATCCAAATTATAGAATAGGTCACGATGCAAGTTTTGGTGGTTATGCATCTCTAAGATACAACATTGACTCACCTTTAAATACTCATGGCCACGTTTGGTCAGCAGGAATATTGTCAGGATCGCCAACAGTTCTTGCAGTATTGCGCGGCGACGGGTTAATGGCAATAGGGGATCAACAACCGCAGTCATGGTTAGACGTAAAATTTGACATTAGGGTTGGAGAAACGACAACTCCTATCACTCCATCTGCTGGCATTAAGGTTTATTCAAAAACTGACGGCAACTTATATGCATTAAATAGTGCAGGAATAGAAAGCAACCTAACATCAGGGGCAACAGATAGTAAATGGGACAACTCATCACCTGGGGCTTTGTTCCCTAAAGATGCGCTGGCGGTTGATAGAATATTCATCAAAGATGCTGGTATGGCGCAAGCATTTACTATCCAAAACACTGGTGCAGAAATAAGTTACACTAACAGCTCAGGTGGTGGACATAGATTTGGTGGTGGAGATGTGTCTATAGGACTTCAAGCACCAGAATCAAATCTTGATGTTGCGTCAGACATTAGAGTGGGTGAAATTGTAACACCATCAAATCCAACAGTAGGTCAAAAAATTTACGGAAAAGCAGACGGTAATTTATATACACTTAATGCTGCTGGATTAGAGACTAACTTAACTGCAGCTGCTAGTGATAGTAAATGGCAGCAGACAGCAAGCGCGCTGTTTCCAAAAGATCCACTTGGAGTGGATACAATAACATTAAAAAATCTTGCTCAAACACAATCTTGGTTTGTTAATAAGACAGACACTAATGCTGAGTATAATAATACTAATGGTATCCATGATTTTCTACAGGGTGTAAAAGCAACATATCTAGATGCTGGGCATATATCTACACTTACCACAAGCAACGGGATAAATTTGTTTGCTGGAAATAATGACTATAGAATTGGGTTTGATAACCAGGGTGCAACTGTTAGCTGGATGCGTTTTAATATCGATGTTGCAGCAAGCACGCATAATTTTACCTGGACATCTGGGCCAATCACTTCAGCGCCAAATGTGATTGCAAGACTTAGGGGTGATGGAAAGTTTTCTGTCGGCAGCCAAGACCCTGAATCATCGATTGATGTTGCTGAAGATATTAGGGTTGGTGAGATATCAACGCCTAGCAATCCAACATCAGGAATAAAGATTTACTCAAAAACTGGAACAGATTTATTTGCTCTTGATACAGCAGGAACTGAGACAAACCTTATAGATGCAAGCTCAACAAGCAAGTGGGTTTATGCAGGAAATAATATACTCCCCGCTCCTTCTCCTGCCGTTGAGGGGATATCAATACAAGATTTAGCGAAGACTCAAGCTTTTACAGTCCTTCATAACGGCACTACTGTTATATATACTAATACCTATTCTGGTGGACCTCACTCTTTTGTTGGTGGCCCTGTTCAAGCAGATTGGTATTCACTAAGAAATCAGGGAACTTTAAATGCCGGAAAAGGAATTAGCCTTTTTGAGCTAAACAATGACTATAAAATAGGGTTTGACGATAATGGCGGTGGTAACGGATGGATTCGCTATAACGTTGACACACTAGCAGCAACTCATGGTCATGTATTTACTGGTGGCCCACTTGCATCATCAACCATATTGGCAAGCATAAATGGCCTTGGCGATATGAGCGTTTCTAATGACTTATCGGTTGGCGCAGACGCTGCTGTCTCCAACGATTTGACAGTTGGCGCAGACGCTGTTGTAACGACATCTCTAACAGTTGGCGCTCAAGCAAATGAGTCAACTATTGATTCTAGTGGTGATATTAGGCTTGCTGAAATTGCATCGCCATCAAATCCAACTTCTGGCGTCAAGGTATTTGCAAAGACTGATAATGACGTATACGCACGAGATAGCAATGGGGATGAGATTAATTTATCAAGATGGAATATTACAAATGTAAACACTAGTCCATATTTAACTGTTGCCTCTGACAATATTATCTCTGTTGACGCAACGACGGTATCAGTAACTGTTATTATTGATGCTTCTGTCATGCGTCGTCCTGTTGTTGTTGTTCCAAAAACAATTGGAGCTGGCAAGTCAGTTAATATTGAGCCTGCTGTTGGGCAAACAATAAATGGATCAACCGCTACTAGAGTTATTGCTGCTCCAGGATCTGAATTTTCAACATATACGATTGTTCCCATAAGCTCTACAGAGATGGCGATATCATCAATAGAGCCAGGCCCATAATAATGGTTTAATTTATCTATTTTAGTTTTATATTTAAGGAGAAAAAAATGCTGGTTAAGTTTGATGATAAATCCCTAAAGATGATAGAAGTTCTCGCGCATTATGCGCTTAAAGGGGCTGGGATTGATGCGTTGACGCAGGTTAATAATATTTTTGCATTTTTAAATAGTGAGTCTGAAATGGGGCGCCAAGAGGTTGCTCATGGTAATGAAGAATCAGATGGTTAAAACTTATAATACAATGGTTAATTTTGCAGGGGGTGTTCAGTGATATATTCAAACTCAGGGCACTCATCATTTGTTCCTGTTTCTCGCACCCCTGTGCCAATTAATTATACATATGAGGTTGTTGCTCAGAGAGCTGCATTACCGTTAACATTAAGCGAGGTTAAGGAACAGCTCAATATACCCCTGTCTTCAACTATAAAAGACTCTTATTTGACATTTCTTATTGAGGCGGTAACTGACTATTTTGAATCTTTTACAAATAGAATTCTAATTAATACAGGATTTCGCACATACAGGGATAAATTTCCTTGTTGCTCTAACTGTTTCATAATAAGAAAGGCAAAAGTAGATCCTGGATCTGTTTTAATAAACTATCTTAAGAATAGTGTTTTAACGCCTATTGATCCATTAAAATATTATGTAACTAGCCAAAATTCTTACCCAGGAATATATCTTAATCAAAACCAATCATGGCCAAATGATGTTGATATAAGAGTCCAGGCAATACAAATTGATTTTACCGCTGGATTTGGCGCAAATGAATCTTCAATACCAGCAAAGATAAAACTTTCACTATTGCAGCATATTGCAGCGCTTGATGCCAATAGAGGTGACTGTGATTCTGATGCATGTGCAAATGCATTGCCAAGTGCGGCTAAAAATATATATATGCAGTATAAAGTTGCAGAAGTAACAGCTTTTAAGAAGTGCAGGGGCTGCTAATGGGTAAGTGCAAGATAATAAACAGCAAAAGAACCAAAGTTTGTTATGGGTCTCTTGATATTCCAATAAAGATACACAACCGGACCATAACCGCTCCAGATGACAATAGCGTTGATTTCGGTTTAACATTTACTGAGGTTATAGAAGTGTTGGCAAATATTCAGACTATAGCTAACAAGACTGAGTTTGATGGGACAAATACCGAGAGAGTGGTTAGCGATGTTTTTTATATCAGGTATATTGACGGGGTGACGGCAGAGTCATGGATTGAGGTCTATAATGAGTATTATGATATTGTCAATACAGACAATATTGGTAAGAGGAATGAGTGGTTGGAGTTGAGATGCAATAAGCGTGGAACAACTAGCAAACCAGTCAACTTTGCGTAATGGCTATTAAAATAACGATAGATGCTCAAAGCAGGAAAGCAATTGCATCACTTGGGTTTATATCAAAGCGTGCTAAAGAAGGCATTCGTGCTGCATTTTATGATATTGGTCGTGATTTAAGAAAAGATATTAGAAACGATATTCTATTCGCTCCAAAATCCGGAAGAACATACCTTGTCAGGTTGAAAGGAAGGATTAAACGGCACAAATCCTCTGCTCCTGGAGAAACTGCGGCGAATCTTACTGGGAAATATTTCAATAGTATAGATTACAATGTTAAAGGCAGCAATCAATTAGAGTTTGGCAGCAGGGTCATTCACGGAAAATTTCTGGAAGAGGGAACTAGAAGAATGAAGCCTAGACCAGGTCTTGGCAACAGTATTAGAAAAAAAGAGTCAGAGATAGAGCAATATCTGGCGGCGGCCATTAAGAGGAATTTAAGAAAATGAAAGCTGATGATATTGTCAGACAATTGTTCTCGGTGGTGCCAAAGATTACAGGCATGTTTAGCGATGAGTACCAAATAACATCACTGGTTCGCTCTGGGTCAACTGTCACCGCAACAACATCTGCAAACCATCTAATGTCGACTGGCGATTATGTAAATATAGTTAATGCGCTTACGCCGGTAACAATATCATCTCTAACACGAGAAATACAAATTACATCAATAATTAGGGATGGTCAGATTGCCACAGTAACTACCGATGGAAATCATAATTTACCTGATGGAACAAATTTAAGCATTGCAGGTGCTTTGCAGCCAGAGTACAACATTACGACAGATATTAATGTAATCTCAAAAAACACATTTACCACTTAGTCAACGGATTGCCAGCCAGTCCAGCAACAGGAACAATATTGCTATCACTAACAAGTCTTGCAATTGCTGAGACCGTAAGTAACCATGATTTGACCTTATCTAAAAGAATCGATGGCAAGCAATTGACGGTTGATATCGATGGGGCTGACCAGCCTGAGTACAATGGTGTTAGACCACTTATAGCGGTTCCAAATAGAAGAAAATTTATATATGAAATAACTGGCAATCCTTCTTCTCCTGGCACAGGGGCAATATTCTTACGTACTGGCAGCAACACAAGAGACTATAATGGTAGATTCGAGGCAACCGTAACGTCGCCAACAACGTTTACCTATCAAATAACATCAATGCCAGAGTCGCCAGCACAAGGAGCCCCGTTGGCGCGTGTCAGAAACAGAATATCAAGAAGTGAAAGACTATCGAGGGCGGCTGACTCATATACAAGACAGCCACCAGGAGATTATTGGGCATATGTGGTTCTTGAGAATCCCGCACCAAGCCAAAGCAGGGCAACAGTAACTGATGCAACAGCAAGGATAAGCATAGGAACTGCATTTAGGCAGCCTAGAATTGAGCAGTTTTCAGTATATGTGTTTGCTCCAACTACAGATGAAATAGCGGCAGGGTTGGTGCGTGATACAATGCCAGAGGTTGCATCTATACTTTTCAAGTCACTGCTTGGCGTCAAGCTTCCGACAGCATTTTCTAATCATAGGCATGATGGCGTGATATGGTCTGGGGAGGCAAATGTAACAGATAATCCTGCTTACTATATTCATCAGTTTGTGTTTGAAACTACCGTTGATATTACAGCTTGTGATATCATAGAGAATGAAGATAGTGTAGCATTTAGAGATATAGAAATTGATTATATGTCTGAGTTTAAATCTTCAGACAACATAATCATGCAAAGTGACATAAACTTGGATGAAGACCCACTATGAACGTAAAAATAAAGTTAAATTATGACTTGGCTGGCTACAAAGCAGGTGATGCATTTTTTGTTGAGTGCGACAAGAATAATATTCCATTGGATATCTATTGGCGCAAAAGGCTAAAAGATTCAAGTATCGATAAATGCGTTGAGCTCGTTTTAAATGATTCAGAAAAATCTAATGATCTACATGAGCAAAAAAACGTGAATCCATCAAAAAAAAATAAAGGTGAAAAATAATGACAATTTCATTTCCTGGAATTACAGCCAATATTGTTGGATCGAACACAATCCAGAACAACCAGCCTCAGCGAGTGTTATTGGTTGGTCAAAAATCCGGTGCTGGAACCGCCCCAGCAGGTGAGCTTGTTGAAAATATTGGCAACAACGGCGAGCATAACGCCTTATTCGGTGAAAATTCAATGCTTGCCAATATGGTTAATGCATTTAAGGTTGATGGCTCAAATACTGTAACTCGCTTAGATGCTATCCCTCTTGATGATGACGGTGGCGCGACACAGGCAACTTCAACACTAACATTTGCTGGCACGCCAACTGCAACTGGCACATTTACATTGTATGTTGGATCTAAAAAATTCGCATATACTGTCAATGTGACGACTTCAGATACTCCAACATCTGTCGCTACATCAATGGCCGCATTGATTAACGCGGATTCTAAAGTGCAGGTTACCGCCGGTAGTGCCGCAGGTGTTGTTACTTTAACTGCTGTTAATGGTGGGCTTGAGGGAAACTTTATTGGTGTTAGAGCCGATGGCGAAGTTGCTGGTATGACTCAGACATTAACCGCGATGGCTGGTGGCGCAACTAACCCAACTTTAACCGGTGTTTTTGATCCTATTGATGGCATTAGGTACCAAACAATTGTTTGGCCTTCATCATATGATAGAGATGTAGTTAATACTTTATTAGAAAGCAGGTTCAATGTAATAAATAACATCCTTGATGGCATTGCAGTGCAAATTGTGCCAGAAACATTCGCTACATTTAAAGCTACTGTTACAGCGCTTAACTCAAAAAGCTTAGTTTTAGGCATTAACCCGCCTGTAGTTTCTGCGCCTGATAATAGATTTGATCATATGGTTTTTGAAGTACCAAATATGATTGCTTCACAAGTCGCAGCAAAACGATCGATTCGCTTAACTGATGGCGCAAATATTGCGGATGTGGTAGTTAGTGGCGCATCTGCTGATACTATCGGCGGGATTGAGCTATCAAGCTTACCATATGCTAACACTCCATTTCCCGCGTTGCCTATAATTGAGGCTGCTGACTTGCTGTCAAGGGCTGAAATTAAAGAACTTAATGATGCTGGTGGGTTTGTGTTGTCAAACAACATTGCTGGAAACACCTTGGTTTTAGGTCAGCTTGTCACAACTTACAAAACCAATGCCGCTGGCAATGCAGATATTACATTCAAATTTGCCAACTACGTTGATACTGCTGTCGCTGCGCGTGAATTTATCTTCAACAACAGTCAAGCTCGGTTTAGGCAATCTCGCTTAACTAATGGAGAGCTTACCGAGTTCAGAAGTATTGCTAACGAAGCAAGTATTGCTGCATTCTTAGATGCGCAATATCAGCTTCTTGAAGACAGAATGCTTGTGGTTAAAGGAGACCAAGCGTTAAGATTTTTCAAGGCGAATAGAAATGTTACTATTGACTTGGGTCTTGGTAAGGCGTCTATCAATGCAAAGCTTAGGATTCTAACGCAATTGAGAGAGCTGACATTTAACTTCGAAATCGTCTTCGACGAAGACAACACATTATAAACATAGGGGCTTAATATGAGTCAAGCAATTGTTGAAGCAGAATTAAATGCAGCTGGGCTAGTTATTCCAGTTGTTCCTAATTCTATTGAATATCAAGATGGCAGCGGAGAACAAAATATTCGCGTAGCATCTACAGGGAATGGCAGCACAACTACAATTTTTTCTAACAATGTAGAGATGAACAAAGGCATGGTTCGATGTAGTGTTTATAGTGATGCTGATACCATTAATAGCATCGAGATATTGAAATCTCTAAATAGCGGCATTCTTTTAACTTTAAGTCAAAAGCTTGATAACGGTTCGTTATTTACAAAATCATTTAATAGCATGGCATTAGTTAACCACCCAACGATTCAGCTGCAAGCTGATGGAACGATTGATTTAGAGTTTGAAGGCGGGAAAGCGGTATAATGCTAAAAATTAAAACAGAAATAACCTATGATTTATTGGCGCCAATTGTCATGCAAGATGGTAGTCAAATTTCATGCCTCACGATGAAAGCACCAAAAAATACGAGTAGGCAGTATTCTGCTCGGCTGGGCAAGATGATAATTTCTGCGATGAAAGAGGCCATGAATTCCAGCGCTGGAGATAAAGAAGGTTCTAATGATTTAGGCTCTGCAAGGAAGCATAAATCTGATGGGTTAGAGCTATCTGACGAAGAAAGTGCCGAGCAGTTTGAGCAGGGAATAATAACCGCCCTATATTCATCTGCAAGCACTGATATTATCGAGTGTCATGAGGTTTTTCAAAAGCTAATGACTTCAAACAATATGTGCACAATGGATAATGGCGCTCCAATTACACCTATTATATACAAAGAACTTTATTGTGATGATACTGATGCAATGCTAGCGAAATATTTGGCAAATTTTTGCATGCCCTCCCTGATGAGGCCAACTTTAAAGAAATAGATTACGCCATTTCTCAGCTAATCTATTATTATAAAGGGGGGGTAACATATTCAGAGGCTCAGGATATGCCTTATTGCAAGGTTCATCAACTTTTAGACCATGTTTTTAAAATAAAAACTAAAGAGAAAAAAGCAATAGAGAAACAGGGGGCGCGTTAATGACTTTTGCGGTTAAATGGAAAATTCAGGCAATTGACCAGTTTTCTCGTGTCGCTGAGCAGATGAGATCAGCAAATTCTAGGCTGACGCGATCTTTTGAGAAGCTTTCCAAGAATACAGAAGGATTCAATAAGTCGCTCAGAGAGGTAGGGAAAAGGGCAACAGACATTGGCAAGACGATGCAAAAGAGGGTTTCGCTTCCAATACTTGCAACAGGCGGCGTAATGCTCAAAACGGCATCAAACTTTGAGTCTGCCATGAATACAGTTGCCGCCACATCAAATTCCACTGAAGAAATGTTTCAAAGGCAGAGGGATGCCGCAATAAAGGCTGGTAGCGAAACTGTTTTCAGTCACACACAGGCTGCTGAGGCGATGAATGCTTTGGCAATGGCGGGAAGAAGTGTCTCAGAGCAAGAATCAATGATTGTTGATACTCTCAACCTTGCGTCTGCTGGCGGTCTTGGCTTGGCTGAATCTGCAACTGTTTTAAATAGCGCTCTTTCTGCTTTTGATCAACAGGCAAGTCAGTCGCAAAGGTTTATCGATGTTTTTGCAACTGCTGCATCTATTGCTGATACTGATATAAGAATGCTATCAGAAGGTCTAACAAATTCTTCTGTTCAGGCAACTATGGCGGGCCAAGGGTTTGAAACAACATCTGCTGCGCTTGGCATTTTGGCTAACAATGGCCTCAAGGCGGGAAGGGGTGGCACGGCTCTTGGGCGCATGTTCTCTTCATTAATCAACCCAAGCAACGAAGCACAAAAGGCGTTTGAGCAGGCGAATATTGCCCTTGTTGACTCAGATACTGGAAAAATGAGGCATGTTGCTGACATTCTTTCTGACCTTAAGCAGGCAATGGAGTTGAAACCTGGTGAGGATGTTAGTAAAGCATTATTTGCGATATTTGGTGATATTGGTGCAAGATCGGCATCAATATTAATTAGAAATTTAGATGCGTTTGTTGATGCTGAGAGGACACTAATATCTGAGTCTAGTGGTGCAGCAGTTAGGATGGCCAAGAGGAGAATCGATGGTGTTACAGGTGCCGTTCAAATGCTTGGTTCTGCTTTTCAGGATGTTTCTGTGTCATTCTTTGATGAAGAAACAATGGCATTTATAGAAAGACAAATAATATGGTTTAGGAACAATGTTGTCACGCCTTTTGCAAATTTTGTGAAGCAAAACCCATCATTCAAAAGATTTGTTGTGATAATGTCTGGCTTGCTACTTGTTCTTGGTCCATTGGTATTTCTTTTTGGGAAGTTAATGGTGATGTTTGCAGCTATGAAATTTATTGGTATTGCCGCGGGAGGATTTGCATTGTTAGCGTCTAAAATTTTACTTGTTGCTTCAGCATTAGCGTTGGTTGCTGCCAACTGGGATAAGATTGAGGAAAAATTTTCACAGGGTTCATTTAATCAGCTTGTAGCAAAGATTACGGGGTTTTCTCCTGAAATGTCTGCATTTCTTGGCGGAAAATCAGTAGACAATATGGCGTCTACAGGTGTTTTTAATGCTGACAATATGGCTGCGCTAGAAGCTTCAGTAAAAAATAACACCTCGATTGATGTAAATATTAATGACAAGAATAACAATGTTTCAAGCGTAAACAGCAGATCAAATGGGCCGGTTTCAGTTAACCTTGGTTCTAATCTTAATGCGCTGGGATAAAAAATGGCAGATTTAGATTTTTTAAAGACATTTCCCGGGCAGTTTAGATGGGCGACGTTTCTTATACGCAGTGCATCAACGACAAATGGGCGAAAATCTGTTGTTCATGAGTTTTTAAACACAGATAGACGTGTTGTTGAGGACCTTGGTGGTCGACTGGATTCATTTAGTATCGAGTGCATAACAACAAGAGGTCGCACAGGTTTTAATGGTGACTATGAGAGAAACAAGCTTGCGCTTAAGCGGGCATTAGAGGCGGAAGGTCCTGGACTGCTAATCCACCCATTTTTTGGAAAAAGGGTTGTTAATGTAATTAATTTTACAATTAATGAATCAATGACAGAATTTGGCACGGCAAACTTCTCAATAACGTTTGAGCAATCAAAGCCAAATATATTTCCTTCTAGCTCTAACAGTGCCAATAACGTCTCTGGGATTAATAGTAGCGCGAATAGCGCATTTAATTTTGTATCATCAAATATTGGCGATAGATATAAAGACTCCAACATATCATCAAGAACATTGCTTGATAGTGCAAACAAAATTAGATCTGTTGGCGATCTTTTTGAAAACATTTTCAATAGGTTTAGGGCTGGATCTGCACTTCCAAACGAGTTTTTTAGAGATATCAATAATTTCAAGAATGACTCGCTATCCCTCGCGAAAGACTCTGTCACATTGGGTAAAAGAATAATAGGCTTGTTTAATAGCGCCAATAATTATGCTATTGACAGCCAAGAAGCTTATGACATCGGAGTTTCAACTTTTTCTTTTGGTGATGACGACATACCAATCATAGGAACAACGGTTGACTTGCTGGACAGAAGAAATAATCTAACAATTATAAATGAAACAGTACAAAGTGCTGGGCTTGTTCAGGCGTACAGGAGCGCAGCGCTAATTGATTTCGACACGCAATCGCAGGTTAATTTTGCAATAAACACACTAGCTTTGCAATTTGAAAAGTTTGAATCATTCACACTGTCAAACCAAAACATACTACAACAAGTTAACAATCTGAGAAATCAATTAAGAATATTGCTTGACTCTGTAGGTCTTAGTTTGTCAGAAGTGGTTACAGTTAAGACTAATCAAATCCCAATGACAGTTTTGGCCTACAATTATTATGGCTCTACTGATAATGTTGATGCATTGCTTGGTTTAAACCCAAATCAAGAACCTTCTTTCGTTGAAGGTGATGTGGAGATTTTCTCACAATGACAAATAACATTATAGTCTCTGTTGATGGCATTTCATATGATGGGTTTAAAGAAGTATATATTCGTCGATCTCTTGATACTGTCTCAGGGTTTTTTCGCCTAATTGTAAACTCTCATGATGTTAGTAAGTTTCCACTTAAAATGGGGCAGACGTGTGAAATATTTATAGACAACAATCAGGTTATCAATGGATTTATTGAAAAAATTGATGTGATTTATGGTGCATATCAGGGCTCTCAGGACCACAATCTGATCATTGAGGGAAGGGACAAAACCTCTGACCTTGTTGATTCAACGCTAGACGGGGAGTTTACTTATAATGGTAGTACTTCATTAGTAACTATAATTTCTGATGTTATATCAAAAATAGGCATTTCTGGCGTTAATGTCATAAATAATGTGCCAGATTTAGAGTCATATAATGATGATTATATTGTAAGCTCTAGTGTTGGAGACAATGCATTTGAGTTTCTTGAGCGATATGCAAGATTGCGCGAGGTTTTGCTGACAAGCGATGGTCAAGGAAACATATTGATCACAAGGGCGGCTGATGGAAACCCTACATCATCACTAATTAACACAAAAGAGTTAGGAAATGTAGGAAATATAATTTCTGCTAGGATGGTGTATGACAACACAAAACGTTACTCAAAATACACTGCTTTTTCGCAGGCTCAAATATCTTCCCTAAACTATTTTGCTAGCAACACTAATGATTTAACAGATATATCAGGCCAGTCAATTGATGAGGGAATTAGGGGTAGCAGGCTTTATAACTTCATTAATGAGAATAATGCAACAAGAGAAGAATGTGAAAAAAGGGCGAAATGGGAAAGAAACTCAAGAATATCACCATCTAAGGTTTATGTGCCGACAGTTTTCGGCTTTCGTGATGGTGATTCTAATACACTTTGGAGCCCAAACAAAATAGTAAGGGTTCAGGATGAGTTCGCAAACATGTCAAGCGATCTTCTTTTGAATGTTGTTGAATTTAGCCAAGGGCTTACTGCCGGATCAAAAACAACACTAACCTTAATTGACAAGGACTCATACTCAACTAAAATTGCAATTAGCAGGAGTGAGGAGCAGTCACGGCTCGAGGGGCGTGATTTTGGTGTCGAGTATTTTACGCAAACAGGTGGCTAGTGAGTATAAAAAGCATTATTTGCAATTTAATTAAAAGAGCGACACATAGCGCAAACCTTTCTGATGGTGGCAATTATGCTGTTCAGCAGTCAACATACATGGGAAAAAAAACAGAAAATTACGAGATGATTTTCCCTTATGGATTTAGCGCCAATCCTACATTAAACTCTCTTGTATTGTTATTTAATGTTAATGGTCAAGAGCAAAATCTTGCTGGTATTGTTAATGACCCACCAAACAGATTTAAGGATTTAAAGCCTGGGGAAGTTCAGGTGGGTAGCTTTGACAAGAAGACAAGCATTAAGTTTAACTCTGATGGGGATGTTATAATTAACTCGCCGTCGAATGACGTTATTATTGAGGCCGCAAAAAATGTAACTGTTAGCGCACAAAGCGATGTAACAATAAATGCAGCAAATGACATTAACATTAATTCTGGGGCTGATATAACTGTAAACTCAGGTAATGAGGTTACCATTAATGCAGATTCAAGCGTAAATATTGATTCGCAAGGTGATGTTTCGATAGATGCATCTGGAACTGCTACAATAGACGCAACATTGTTTACCATAAACTCAGATGCCGTAATCAATGGCAGCCTAACAGTTAATGGTGAGATTATTGATATAACAGGTAAGAAGGTAAGCGACATTATTACAAATTATAATGCCCACTTCCATACTGATATTGGTGGTGACCCAACATCAGGACCAAGCAACCCGGTATAAAAATGGCTAGTGAAAGTAATATTGTAGATTTTGATTTAACGGCAAATGAATTTGGCCTGTATGATATTGCGTTGGACTCAGACGGCGACATATCAAGCGTTCAATCATTTGACACAGCAATATTGATGTCATTATTTGAGGAAAAGCGTGCTGACTCTAGCGAGGTTGCCATAACCCAAAACAGACGTGGGTACTGGGGAAATGAATTTTATCAAGATGTTGCCGATCGAGAGCAGGGATCAAAGATATGGCTTTATGAGCAAGCAAGACTAAATCAAGACACAATTAATGGCATTGACGATGCTACTAACGATTGTCTGTTATGGCTTGTTGAGCAACAATTTATAAAGTCGATCGACATTAATGTTAATAGTCAGCGTGGGGTTGTTGTTGGAAATGTATCACTCGTAAGATTTAACTCTCAAACAGAATCAAAATCGTTTATTCTTTGGGAAAACACAGGGAAATAATTATGCCTCTTGATATTCCAACAAATAGAAAAGAAGTTATCGACAGATCGAAAACTGATGTAAAAAATGAGCTTCCAGGGTCTAACCCGTTCCTACAAAACTCATTTGTTGGCTCAATTATTACAGCAGCAGCAGGCAGAAACTTCGATTTTTATATATTTTTTAGTCAGTCGGTTGATAACCTATTTCCTGACACAGCTACAGGTGATTTTGCTCAAAGGTGGGGAAATTACGTTGGGGTTAACCTGCTTCCTGCCACGCAGTCAAGTGGCTTGATAACAATGAGGGCAAGCTCAACGACTAATGTGCCCATTGGAACTGTTTTGCAATCATCCTCCGGCCTAACATTTACTACTCAGTCAGCAGTGACGGTACAGAACACTATATATTCCTTGTCTTCATTAACAAGAGTCGGATCCACAGTAACGGCAACCACTACTACTGATCACAATCTTGCAAGTGGCGTTATTGTTACTATTGCAGGAGCAGTTGAGACTGAATACAATGTTTCAGCGCCAATTATTGTAAATTCATCAACAGAGTTTACTTATGAGATAGATACAACGCCAACAAGTCCTGCAACTGGCACCATAACCGCATCATCGATAATCGGTTCAGTAAATGTAGTCTCTGACGGATTTGGCGCAGCCAATAATATCAGCACTGGTGACTCATTATCATTAGTAACAGGTATTGCTGGAATTATCGATCCTGCATTCGTGCAGATTGGTGGTTTGACTGGTGGAGCTGACATTGAGAGCGATGAGGATTACCGTGAAAGATATTTGTTTAGATGGCAAAATCCAACCCCATGTTTTAATGTTAAAGATATTGAGCAGACAGCGAAGCTAGTCGATGGCGTGACTAGAGTATATGTTCAACCAATAACGCCGGCTGTTGGTCAGGTATCTATTTACTTTTTGCGCGATAACGATCCTGGTGGCCCAATACCAACGCCAGGACAAGTAACGGATGTAAAGAACAAGCTTTTAACAATTGTTAATGCAACGACAAATCCAGATGATGTTATTGTATCAGCACCAACACCGGTTATTGTTAACTTTGCATTCACAGCAATCACCCCAAATACAACTGCAATGAAAGAAGCGGTAACAGCTAATCTTCAACAGTTTTTTAGGGAGGGCACAGCAGTTGGTGAGGATGTGTTGGAGGATGCTTATAAATGCGCAATATTTCAAACTGTTGATATCTCTGGCAATAGGATAGAGTCTTTTACTCTTTCTTCGCCAATTGGTAATATAGCTGTAGGATCAAACGAAGTTGCAATTTTAGGTACGGTTACATATCCATGACGACTATCATAGATAGAACATTGACAGAGGAAACAAATGCATTTGCGAATTATTTGCCAAATGGAAGGATTTTTGCCGCAAAGAACAAGGAAGATGCAAAGCTTAGACAGCTTATAACTGGTATTGCTACTGAAAACCAACGTGTTGGGGCTTTAATTAATCAGCTTCTTCGTGAGCATGATATCAATAATACTACTGTATTGATTGATGAGTGGGAAAGGGCTGTAGGAATTCCTGATGATTGCTTTCAAGAAACGACATCATTACCTATTGAGCAACGAAGAAGGCAAGTCATTGGCAAGCTCTTTATGCGCGTAGCATGGACTAGAGATGATTATCTTGCGCTGGCTGGTATTATATGGCCTGGGATGCCAATAGATATATTTTATCTACCTGGCGAGTTTTTTACTGCGAGAATGAGATTGCCAATGTCATTATGTGATGCCGTGTTTCCATTGCCATTCCCTTTGCCTTTTGGTGGGTGTCCAAATGTTCAGCAGGTGTGTGTATTTAATAAAATAAAGCCTGCCAACAGCAAAATAATATACATTTTTGATTTATAGGTGAGAAGATGGAACCAATTCCAAATAAAGTAAATTTTGTTGATTTCCTGGATGCTCCAACAGAATTTAATCCATGGGTTACAGATGTTCAAGCATGGATAACAAGCTCAGGGCAGACTGTCGGTGGGAATAATGTTCAGTTCGCCAGATCTGCATCAATTTATGCTGGCCAATCTACCTATTATATTGATAGTGGCACAGTTAACAACTTTGTTTTAACATCTCCTGGCACCATTGA
>Ga0180438_10003794_pt1 | contig 22395 bp, 18 predicted proteins | sample SS_ome_12_FD_132455 | JGI IMG/M metagenome (GOLD analysis project Ga0180438, IMG submission 132455) | Hypersaline lake sediment archaeal communities from the Salton Sea, California, USA - SS_3_D_2 metaG | ecosystem: Environmental > Aquatic > Non-marine Saline and Alkaline > Hypersaline >...
AACACCTCAGGCTGAAAAGGCTTATAGAAGAGAACAAGGACCGGGATGATTTCACCTGGTGCGCCCATGTGTGCCGGGACGCAGCCCGGTGGGTGGTCGAGATCCTTGAGGATGCGAAATCCATGTACTAACTCAGGAAGCTCGCGAATACCATCCGCACATAAAAAAACAGACAGCAAAGGATCTCTCTACCGTCATCCCTTATCGGACCAGCTTCGAACATATTGCCACACAAACCGGATAGAAATTTTAAATCTTCTGCCCGCTTAGATAATTCGATTGTTCATGATTCCAAGAAATCTTCCACCAAGGTCTGCAACAAACTATACAGAGTCTTTTTACACAGCAACCATCAAACAACAAAGGCAGTTGCAGGGTGAGCGTTGCTTCGTTGGTGAAATCATTTGAAACTCTACCGGATGATTGCCTTCAATTAAGGTGAAGAAGAATGGAAGTAGGAAGGTCAGCAGTACAACTTTATCAATGTTCGCATGAATATGACTGTCGATATAATTGTACACCTCATTCCCCTGATGCTATCTTTTGGGGCCACACTCGGGATTGGCTTGTATTCAGCGAGACGGCGTGACGTTCCAGGGGCCATTTCCTTCACCGTTTTCGTCTTTTCCATGACCAGCTGCACAATCGGGTACATTCTCGAACTTCTGAGTCCCGGCTTGAAGGGAAAGATATTCTGGGACAACACCCAGTTTATCGGGATGTTTGTGGCACCTGCAGCGTTCTTGGTGTTCGCAGCCCGATTCACCGGTCTTGGGCTTCTCCGAAGCGCCAGGACTGCGATGTTCCTCACCGTCGTACCGGCCGTGTCCCTTGCCCTCGCGTTCACCGACCAATTCCACCGGCTCGTGCGGTCCGCCGCGTGGATCGTGCCTGGAACCCCCTTTTCGGAGCTGGGGTATACTTTTTCTGTGGCGTTCAAGGGAATGTTCCTGTATGTTGCCGCGGTTTTCACATCAAGCGTGGCCATTCTCCTGAAAAAGCTCATCCGGTTATCCGGTCCATTCAACGCGCGGATCGCGGTTGTCACTGCTGGAATTTTTATCCCCATGATCGGCGGCTCGCTGATCCTTATTGGGTTTCAGTTTACCTTCCATCGCGATATATCACCCTTTTACTGATTTCATACACTCCGAAGACATGGGAATGGTTGCCGACAATTACAGTCGGAGGATTGCGGGTGCAGAAGTTCCTCCAATGTACACATTCAGGATCATGAACAAGGCTGGTGAGACGCTCTGGGTTGAAATCAATGCGGTGAAGGTCATGTGGGAAGCAAAGCCTTCGGTGCTCTGCATTATTCGGGACATAACCCCACAGAAACGGCTCGAGAGCCAGCTCCTCCAGGCACAGAAGATGGATGCGATCGGGACCCTGGCGGGTGGGATCGCTCACGATTTCAACAACATCCTTCAGGCGATCCTCGGTTTTACCCAGATGCTGCTCAACGAGCATCAAGAAGACGATCTGGAACGGGAGCGGCTGAAGGAAATAGAAACCGCCGCATTGAAGGCCGAAGGGGTTCTCCGGTTTCAAACCGAGAACATTGTTCTTGACGAGTATTTCGCTCGCGTCTTCCAGTGGGCGAAGCCGGGGAATTACGTTCTCCTGACTGTGTCTGACACAGGACAGGGGATGTCAAAGCACGTCCTCGAGCACATCTTCGAACCATTCTACACGACGAAGGAAAAAGGGAAAGGGACGGGGTTGGGTCTCGCAATGGTCTACGGCATCGTAAAAAACCACGGCGGGCACATCGTCTGCGAGAGTGTCCCCGGAAATGGTACCGTGTTCAGGATCTACCTGCCCGCCCTCATGATCGGAACTGAGGCACGCGAAGAAGCAAGGGACAGAAAGGCCGTCGGCGGCGGGAATGAGACTATCCTCGTCTCGAGCGGTTTCTCACCCAACGGCATTCCGGAGGACATGCTCAAGGCGGGAGCTAAGGGGCTCATCCGTAAGCCTTTTCACATGGAACACATCCTGACTCAGGTGCGGACGCTGCTGGACGGGGAGCGGTGAGACATCGCGCCTGTGAACAGCACAGCCTTCGGCCGATTGACATAAGGCATCTTCCTGTGGCTTTCTATCCCCGTGCCACCTGAATAGCTACATCTTACCAGCCGTGTACCAGATTGCATGCGATGCGCTCTTCATATGTTAGTGTATACTCAATCCTTGACTTTATCATAATAAACTATCATTCTTTTATTACCTAAATCCCGATTTTCTTTCCGAAAAGACGAGAAAATCCTCTTAATCGAGAGTGCGGCTTTGCCGCACCAGGGCATACATCCAGAGGAAGACACCCTTCCTTCGCACAGACTGTCCTTCTGTTTCGGTGGAAGCCCTCGACAGAGTTCAGGAAGCTGGATATCGCGGAAAAAGAGGTGTTTTTAGCGACATGATAGAGTTTAGACGACCCAAAATCCCAAGGAGGATACATGAATCTCAACTTTTCTTACTACATGCCCACGAAAATTCTTTTCGGTTCTGGAAAACTGAAAGAGCTTGAAACCACCAAAGAACTTCCTGGGAAAAAGGCGCTTGTTGTTATCGGTGCAACCGGGGCAATGAAAAAGCATGGCTATCTCGAACGGGTGATTGAATATCTCACCCGCAACCGAGTGAAAACAGCGGTGTTTGACCGCATCCTTCCGAACCCGGTTCTGGAGCATGTTGATGAAGGTGCCGAAGTTGCCCGCAAGGAGGGGTGCGATTTCATTCTTGGTCTCGGCGGTGGAAGTTCAATCGACTCGGCGAAAAGTATCGCACTCGCAGCGGCAAACCCCGATTCTTACTGGAATTATGTAGCGCAGGGGAGCGGGGGGAAAAAAGAGCCCCCATGTGATGCGCTTCCCATCGTCGCAATCACCACCACAGCCGGAACCGGATCAGAGGCAGATCCGTGGTCAGTGATCACGAAAAGCGACTCCAATGAAAAAATAGGATACGGGAATGACTCCACCTTCCCTACCCTCTCTATTGTTGATCCCGAGCTCATGCTGAGTGTGCCCCCGACAACAACGGCACACACGGGTATGGATGCATTTTTCCATTCAGTCGAAGCCTATCTGGCGACGTGTAACCAGCCCATTAGCGATCATCTCGCGCTTGAAGCAATCAGCCTCATCACAAGATATCTTCCCGATTGTGTGCGCGACGGGAGCAACCTCGAAGCCCGCGAGAAGCTCGCGTGGGCAAACACAGAAGCGGGTATCTGTATCACCGTATCGTCGTGCATCTCGCACCATTCCATCGAGCACGCAGTGAGTGCATACTACCCTGAGGTGCCGCACGGTGCAGGACTCACAATGCTCTCACTCGCATACTTTTCCTTTCTTGCAGAAAGAAACCCTGCTCGATATGCCGATATGGCGGCTGCCATGGGCGAACCAGTCGAAGGGCTGAAAGAAAAGGACCAGGCAGAGGCGTTCATTTCCGCGGTCCAAAAACTCATACATACAGCCGGACTGGAAAGAGAGACGCTTTCAGCCTATGGAGTGAAAAAAGAGGATCTCAGAGCACTCGCGGAAAACTCATTCTACGCAATGGGTGGACTCTACGACGTCACGCCGGTAAAGCTCTCTGTAGAGGACGTAACACAGATATACGAACGTGCGTATTCCTGAGACATGGTGCGGCGGTATTGTGGAGGGTTCATCTACTGGAGCGGTATGACAACGGGATATCCTTTGCAGTACTCAAGCATCACCTTCACGCCGTAGACGGCCTCAATCATAGCGGCTGTAACCTCTTCGATCCTTCCATGCGCGAAGATCTTTCCGGACTTCATAAAAATAAACCTGTCCGAAAAGCGAAGTGCAGTGTTGAGGTCGTGCACGGCCATGAGTCCCGTTATTCCGTGGCCTGACACTACGTGCCTGATGAACCCCAGTATATCGAGCTGATTCTTGAGATCCAGGCTCGCGGTCGGCTCGTCGAGCAGGAGGACTTTTGGCTCCTGTACGATGGCACGTGCGATACATACCTTCTGGAACTCCCCTCCCGACATCTCGTCGATATAGCGAAGCATGAGGTGCTTCAGGCCAAGACGCTGTATTGCCGCCTCAACGATCTCTAGGTCGTGTTTCGAGACCCTCCACTGGATGTGCGGTTTTCTCCCGAGGAGGATAGCATCGAAGGCGGTGAGCCGTGCAGACTCGTTTTTCTGGGCCACGTATCCGATCCGCTTCGCGACCTCCCTCCCGTGCAGGTGCCTGAGATTTTCGCCGTCGATGAGCACGGTCCCGTGCTGCGGTCTCAAAATGGCGTTGATGCAGCGAAGGAGTGTCGTCTTTCCTACTCCGTTCGGTCCGAGGATCGCGACAAGCTCCCCCTCGTGTACCTCGAAGGTTACCTCATCGAGGACCTTTTCGCTTTTGTAGGAAAACGCCACATCCTTGAGCTCAAGGATCATCTTCTATACCCCCTGACAAGGAGATATACGAATACCGGCACGCCAAGTAAGGATGTGAGTATTGCAACCGGCAGCGTGTTCGGTGTGAGCATGATGCGGGCAATCGTGTCGGATGAGAGCAGGAGTATCCCACCCATTACACAGGTCCCGGGTATGAGAAAACGGTGATCGTCTCCTATTATCCGCCGGACTATGTGAGGGCAAACCAGGCCGACGAAGCCGATGATGCCGAGAAAGGCTACGATGACCGCGGTGGTAACCGAAGCAACGATCATACCGTATATGCGTACTCGTTTCACCACGACACCCAGTCCGTTCGCTGTCTCGTCCCCTGCGTCGATCGCGTTGAAGTTCCAGCGGTTGAACATGAAATATACCATAGCAAAGAATACGACCGCGGTAATAAAGGCAAGCTCCCTCCAGCTTGCCCGAGCCGTGTCGCCAAAGGTCCAGAACACCATGGCAGCGAGCTGCACGTCGTCTGCGAAGTACTGGAGGAACATCGTGCCTGCGGTAAAGAGAGATCCCATGGCTATTCCCGCGAGGACCATGACCTCAGGCGACGCGCGCCGAATTCGCGTGATGAGGAGTATTACTCCAACCCCTACGAGGCTGAAGAAAAACGCGATCGAGGTGGTGAGGTAGGGATTGGAAACGACGACCGCATCGGCGGCAGTGCTGTGCATGGCACCGGACCCCAGTATCATCACAGAGAATGCTGCGCCGAATGCGGCGGCCTGAGAAACACCAAGCGTGAACGGCGAGCCGAGGGGATTACGGAGTACTGACTGCATTGCCGCTCCCGACACTGCAAGTCCGAACCCCGCCACGATCGCGGTAAGCGCCTGCGGGAGTCGGATGTTCAGAATAATGATATCGAACTGTCCCGTGACGCTATACCCGAGCAGGGTTTTCACCACTGCAAGGGGGGGGACCTTCACCGCACCCACAGAGATAGAGAGTACGAAGATAACAACCAGGATCACAAACCCCCCTACAATAAATGAGATTTTCCTTCCGGTGTACTGCCTGTACTCTTGTGGTACTTTCCCATCTTCCAGATGCATGTGCGGCCTCAATCCTCCAGCGTTATTCTTTTGAACCCGAGGTTTTGAAACAGTGCGTCCATCTCATCGAACACCGGCTTGCCGACGAGAAACTCGTATATGTCATCCGCCTTTTTTTCAGGATCAACGTCTGCAAACCTCTGGGGGTACAGCACCGTACCGATGAAATACGCGTCCGCGAGCGTGCTGCCGAAGTTCTGGGTGTACCAGTTGTATGGAAGGACACCAAACAGCTTCCCATGCTTCACAGCAGAAAGTGTTTTGAAGGCAGGGTCGTTTCGGAGCTCATAGAGCGCGCCCGAGGACTTACCGGACTGGATCGTCGCAAGGTCGATAAACAGGTACTCAGGGTCCCATTCAACGAGCTTCTCTTTTGCAACATCGGCATGTGAAAGCTCTCCAAGGGGTCGTGAGGGATCGTAGGCAAGGTTTTTTGCATTGATGAGCAGAAAGGGCGGGTACGCGGGTTCAGTAGACTGGAGGCCGTGTGGGCCCTTGAACGCGATACCTCCGACGTAACAGGATTTCTTGAGCTCATCCGGAACGTCTTGAGTTCTTCTGTCGAGGTCCGCAATAATGCCATCGAAAAACGCAACGACTTCCTCGGCCCTCTCCGTTTTTCCCAGAATACGACCCATAACCCGGAGGGATGAATACAGATCTTCCCTGTAGTCGAGGAGATCGCCGTAGTTCAGGACAACGACCGGAATACCTGTTTTATCCTGGAGCTCGTCCGGATCGTAGCCCATCTGCCCATATGTCTTGAATATTATATCCGGCTGCGGATCCAGCCCGGCGATGAGCTCCGGGTTATCGTGACCGCGAAACTCGCCGAATAGCGGGTATGACTTGAATTGCGGGTTGGCGAGCAGGTAGGGACGCGCCTTGAACATGGGTCTGCTTTTCTCAATGTCATCGACAGCAACGATCCGATCCTGCGCCCGGAGATATACGAGCAACCTGAGGCAGCCGGCACCCGAGCAGATGACATGCTCGGGCGCTTCCGGCACAGCAACCGTACGGCCCATTCCGTCGACAATCACTGTCCCATCGATATCTTCAATTTCCATCTCTTCAGAACCGCCTGCATACAGCATGGCGAATGATGTGAAACACACTGAAAGGAAAAAAACCGTACGGATCAACTTTCTACTCTTCATGAACTTTCTCCTGTTCGTGCTACTTTTATCGCTTTTTGTGTTACAATATTCATTTTTCAGCGAATGTCAAGGGCTTTCTGCGCGGGAGGGAATAAAGACGCCGATTGGAGTGCTCTGATACCACACACCCTAAAAAATCATGTCATCGCATTTAGTGTACATATTTCTATTATTCTATTAAATTCATCAAAAAATGGCTTTTAAAGTACAATAAATTATTACGTTGTCTCTATCTCATTGCGAAAGGTGGTAACCATGATGCAACAACCGAGACTCTTCACAGTGCTGCCAGAATATGTATGCACTCCGGATGGAATGGCCATCGACATCGATGGAAACCTCATACTTGCCTGCCCGAACTTCGCCGATCGCTCCAAACCGGGATGCATTCTGAAGATCGATGAGCGTAAAAACATCAAGAAGTGGGTAGATGTTCCTGTTCTGGAAGAAACGGGTCATGCGTTCCCCATGGGTATCGCATTCGGCCCTGACGGTGACATCTACATCTGTGATAACCAGGGATGGCCTGGAGATCCCGAGCTCGTTTTCAAGGGCCGCATCCTGAGGCTGAGAATCAAAAACGACAAGGTTGTCAAGACAACGGTAGTTGCATACGGCATGGAGCACCCGAACGGCATCCGCATCCACCGGAACCACGCATACGTGACCCACAGCATGCTCTCAAAGGTCAAAGATCCGTCGGGCTTGATGGTGAGCTGCGTCTACCGATTCGGGCTCGATGAGGAGAATATCGAAATCACAAATACTCTGGAAGACAGTCACATCATCACCACCTTTTTGACCCACAACAAGGATATACAGTACGGCGCTGACGGCATAGAGTTCGACAAGGCAGGGAACCTGTACGTCGGCAACTTCGGTGACGGAGCTGTGCATAAAATCACCTTCAACGACGACGGAAGTGTGAGAGAGAACAGGGTCTGGGCACAGGACCCCTCACAGCTCAAATCCACGGACGGCATGATCATTGATGCCGAGGGCAACCTGTACATAGCGGATTTCTGCGCCAATGCAGTCGCCAGGGTCTCCACAGGAGGGAAGGTAACCCGTATCGCCCAGAGCCCTGATACCGACGGCCTGAACGGCGAACTTGACCAGCCAGGCGAACCTATCATCTGGAAGGGAAAGTTGATCCTGACCTGCTTCGATCTGGTCACTGGACCCCAAATGGTAAATACGAAACACGAGATGCCGGCAACTCTCTCGGAGCTCGAACCCCGCTAGCCGGGCTTCTTATGGTTTAAAGCGCTGAGCGCGGATGCGAGAGACACAGATCTACCAGCTCCGCGATCAGCGCGGTTCCGACACACATAACCGTATCCGCCCCTCCCCAATAGATCTTCACCGTTCCATCATCTTCTGGCACTGCGCCGCAGCAGAAAACGACGTTATGCACATACCCGCTGACTTCCCACGGGTCCTCGGGTTGAAGTATCCAATCATCAGCCACTCCGAGTACCCTAGAAGGGTCCATCAAATCGTGAAGCGCCGCACCGAGCCTGTAGACAGCACCGTCCATGGTCCTGAAAACACCATGGTAAATGTTTAGCCAGCCCCTGTTCGTCTTGATGGGCGTGGCTCCCGGTCCGACCTTCATTTCATCCCAGTGATAGGCCATAGGCTTGATCACGACTCTTGCATCTCCCCAATGGATCAGATCAGGAGAGTATGAAATCCAGATGGACCAGGGCGATATCTCCGAGTGAGGCCGGTCCAGCCGGGCATACCGGCTGCCCACCCCTTCCGGAAAGATGACCACGTTGCGATAGTCAGCCTGGGTGATCAGAGAAACCCGCTCAAGCCGGATGAAATCCCTGGTTTTGGCCAGCGCCACACGCACCCCATGTCTGGAATACGCGCTGTAGGTGATCAGATACTCGCCGCCCATGGCGCAGATACGCGGGTCTTCCACTCCGTATTCCTCATAGGAAGCGAAGGGCTCTTCTTCTGCGGGGGTGAGAAAGGGCTTGGGCCTAACCCGAAAACGCAACCCGTTCTCGCTTTCTGCAAGACCAATGATCGAACGGCCGTTGCGCCGGTGGGATCTGAACAACATGATATATTTGCCATCGTGCTTGACCACACCGGCATTGTGAACCGTCTCCACCGGGTAGGGCACATCGTGTTTGGTCAGGATTGGATTCTTCTCGTACCGCTTGATGATCGGTTCATTCCGCCCTGTCATGATCTTCCTCCAATGTTTCGACATCATCCTCACCTGTTTGAATATCGATACACATGATTTTTTCCGGTCCCGGATATTACACAAAGTCCCGGGGTCTATTGCCCTCGTGTCTCGAACGCCTGATGATCTGTTCATACACCCTGAGGTAATCTCCTGCCATGCGGTCCACACTGAAACGTTTCTCTACCCATTTACGACACTGCAACCGGTCGAGCTGCTTTACTCTTGCGACCGCCCCGGCCATCTCATCCACATTGCGCACAAGAAAACCGGTGACACCTTCGACGACGATTTCCGGCATGCTGCCCCGGTTGAACGCGATCACAGGCGTTCCGCAGGCCATGGCCTCCACCACGGAAAGCCCAAAAGGCTCGTCAAAACTGATGGGATGAAGAAGGACATATGCACCGCCTAAAAGTTCGTTACGCTTTACCGGTCCCGCGCTTCCCACATAGATCACTCGGTCGTTATCAAGACCGGGCCGCACCTGTGTGTCAAAGTAATCCCGGTCCTGGATGATTCCGGCCAGAATGAGCTTCATCCCGGTTCGCATGGCAATTTCGATGCATTCCCTGGTGCCTTTCTCAGGATGTATGCGGCCGAAAAAAAGCAGGTATGATCCGCGATCCGGTCGAAAACTGAATCGACCCAGGTCGATACCGTGATGGATGGTGGCAATATAGTCGAGTTCAGGGCTTTTGTCCGAATCGCTGATGGCCACGTAATATACCCTGCGGTTGTATTTCCTGTACACCGGTAAGATCCCGGGCGATGAGAACCCGTGAATGGTGGTGAGCACCGGTGTTGTGGTCATTCCCGTGTAGGTCAGGGGCAGGTAATCGAAATGGTTGTGGATGAGATCGAACTGTTCCCCCCGTTCAAACAGCTCGGATATATGGAGACACTCCCATACTTTCGGCAGAATCCCGCGGTCCTCTTCATACCCCCTGGGGCACACACTCACCAGCCGGCCCCTGGTGTGCGAGTCGCCGGTGGCGAACAGGGTCACATCGATGCCGCGGTCTATCAACGCTTCGGTGAGCAGAGAGACGACATATTCCCACGGGCCGTAATGTCTGGGGGGCGTTCGCCAGGCGATGGGTGAAAGCATGGCGATCTTCATGGGAGGAGTCCTATATGCTGCTTTCCTGCTGATTGTGTGTTTCGAGCCAGTGAAGCATTTCTGATACACTTGCCGTTGCCAGGGCGATGCATTTGTCAGCGCCGCCATAGTAGAGCCGGACTTCATTTCCTTCGGCTACCCAGCCGCAGGGGAAAACCACTTTGTTGACATCGCCGGTCATCTCATAGTCTTTCTCCGGCGTAAAAACCCATTCATCGGATCGGGCCAAAAGCTTTAACGGGTCTTCCAGGTCCAGAAGCGCAAGCCCCAACCGGTAAATGCAGCCGCCTGCCGTATTCTTGACCCCGTGATAGAGAATCAACCATCCTTGTTCGGTTTGCAGGGGAGGCGGGGAAAGACCGATCTTGTTGGCATCCCACCATCCGCCTTTGCGGGCCGGGATGAGAATTTGATGATCGCCCCAGTGCTTCATGTCCGGACTGAAGGAGATCCAGATATGAGCGCCTATGCCGACGAATCCTGACACTGGTCGATGGAGCATGGCCCACCGCCCGTTGAATTGGACCGGAAACAGGGCGGCATCCTTGTCTTCCGGCGGCATTACAACCCCCTTGCGCTCAAAGGTCTTAAAATCTCTCGTGGTCGCCAGGGAGACCAGCGGACCGCCTCTCGAATAGGACGTATACACAACTGCCCACATATCCAGCGCATCGATGCGTGTCACCCTTGGGTCCTCAATGCCCCAGATTTCCTCCGGGTGATTCGTGAAATCTGGTGCAAGCGTTGGGGCAGGATCGATCCGCCATCCTGTGAGGCCGTCTTTGCTACGTGCCACGGTAAGATGTGAAATCCCGCGACGGTCCTCCACGCGCATCAGCAGCAAGGTGTCGTTGCCGAGACGGGTAGCAGCGGCATTGAAGACCGAGTTGGCCTGATATGGGATATCCTTTGTCTGGATGATTGGATTTGCCGTATACCGGGTGAAAATCTCCTTGAATCGGCGGTCGCTCATTTTCCAGCACTCCTTTCCAGATTCTTAGGCTAGAATTCCAGATCCAGCACCACGGGTTGACCTGTCCGGGTAGCCTCGCGCGCCAGCTCGTAGGCATCGTTGTACTGTCCCGCCACCACCTCCCAGCAAACCACCTGATCAAGATAGCGTTTGAGGTTTTCCCCCAATTCCAGGCGCAACCGCTCATCCAAGGCCAGCCTGATGACCTTCTGCCTGAGCATATCCTTGGTGGTGAATAAAAGCCCTCCCTCGCTTTCCAGCGTCTGTGCGGTCAACCCTTCCATGGGCGCAGTGGTAATATAGGGTTTGTTCAGCGCGATAATACGCGCCAATGTTCCGGACTGGGTTTCATCCGTTGAGGGCAGGACAATAAAATCGCAGATCGCCATTATTTTGTAATAGTCGTCGCCCCGCGGGATGAATTCGTGGTAGTGAGCCAGCCCCTTGTCCGCCAGGATCTGGACTTTTGTCTTCCATGCTTCGTAGTAATGCCTGTGGTTGGGGTCGCGCATGGTGCCTGCGGCTAACAGATCCCAATCCTGACCAGTACGCTCCTGTATTTCATCATGAATACTCTCCCACATGGACAGCAGGATGTCCCAGCGCTTGTTGGACTGAATCCACCCGATCATACCCACCAGGTGGTCGACCAGACTGATGTTGTCCAGTCCCAACTGCTTTCGCAACTCCGGTATCTCCTGCACACCCCAGCGCTTGTCCGACCGCGCGCCGTGAGGCACCACCATGATGTTACGGGGCATCGGCCAGCCTCTGCCCTGAAAGGTCCAATCCAGCCGCCATTTCTGATAGTGGCACTTGAACAGGACCACATGGCTTCGCTGGCACAATCTGTAAATGAAATCTGCTTCGAAATCCGTGAGCCTCCCGTGAACGGTATGGGGTTCCACGACAATGGGATACTGTGCAATCGCCTCCAACAGGTCGAGGAATCCGTCATTGCCGTCTCCCACCCCTCTCGGGTCCCGGTATTCATAGAGGCCGTATTCATGCTCGATATGAACAGCGCACGGGTCCAGTTTTTCAATCTTTTTAGCCACCGGCATCCACCAGTCGCGGCGCATCATGTCGATTAAGGGAAACACGCCGTCACCCGCACCGTCGGTATGGCTTATGACCAGTACCTCGCGATCCGGATTGGCTCTTTGAATAAACTCCCGCGCCTCTTCGCAGAAGGTGGCGATGCCGCACAACCGGGGCGGATAGGAACTTACCATGACAATGGGCTTATTGGCCATTAACGATTGCCTCCTCGTGATTCTCTGTTTATATCCCTGCCCCGGCTTCCATTAAAATTTGTCTGCTTCGAAGCAGATCGCTATTGAGCAGCGAAAGCAAACAGACCAGGCTCGATTCCGCCCCCTGGTTCCGGTTGGGTCCATCCGGGCTGAGTCCATCGCTGCACCCACAGGTTTTATAATCATACAGCGGCACATTGAGGTCATTTCGCCCGAGAAACCACTCACAACAGCGCCGGGCATGGGTAAGCCATTTCGGATCGCCGGTGGTCTCATAAGCTTCCCTGCAGGCATCGATCATGTGCAGCGCCTCGATGGGCTGCTGATCAAACCGTGCCTTTTCACCGCCCCTGGGATACCATCCGTTGTTGCCCACCGGAACGAAATGTCCTTTGGCGTGCGTTTGAATCTCCAAGAGCCATTCCAGGCTGCGCAGACCGGCCTCGAGCATCTCATTGTGGTGCAACCACCGTCCTGACATGATGAGCGCCTGGGAGATTTTCCCGTTGGCATAGGTGACAATGTCTTCGATCCAGGGCCAGTCTTCGCTCTTGTTCTGCTGGAATTGCTGAAACATCCTGTGGGCCAATAGTTCCCCCATGCGCTTCACTTCGCTTTCGCCGCTATAGCGTTTCAGATAGGCGCGGATGCCCAGCAGGGCAAAGGCCCAGCTTCTTGGGGAATTGAGCTCCGCCAGCGCAGGCAGCGCTTTTCCAAACACGCTCTGGGCTGCTTCCCGTATATGATCTGACGATGCGAGCGCCACAGCTTCCCCCAGCCCCCAAATCGCCCGTCCGTGGCTGTCATCCGATCCCACCTCTTCCAGCCATCGGCGGTCATAGCTCATGAAGTTGCGGAATCGGCCGTTCTCCTCGTTGAAGGCATGGTGTAGAAAGCTGACATAGGTGCACACCAGTTTGGTGACAACACCTACGTCGGCAATCATGTGCTGGGCCATAAGCACCGCGACGAGCGCCCTGGCGGTGTCATCAGTGCAGTAGCCTTGAGAACGGTCCGGGACGATTATTCTGGCGTGTTGCAGGATGCCGACATCGTCCGTAAGTCGAATGATATGGTCCAACCTGGGCTGGGGAGTCTCGCTGAGATCCGTTCCCGGTATCTTCGCGCGGCTCACAGGTCCTGGCGAGCTCTCCCTTTCCCGTTTCACCTCGCTGAAAACTTCGAGATACTTTCTCGCCACCTCTTTCCACACCATGTCGCGGCAGAAGCTGTAGGCCCGCATCCGCACGGCATACCGCTCCAACTCCCGGGTGAAAAGATCGTTCACCTGATCGGCCAGCGCTCCGGCATCTTGAAAAGGAACAATCCGACCGCGGCCATCTGCCAGCATTTCCTCTGCGTACCAGTAGGGCGTTGAAACGGTTGCCTTGCCGCTTCCAAGGGCGTAGGCGAGGGTTCCTGAGACAACCTGCTCCCGGTTCTGGTAGGGAGTCACGCAGATGTCAGCGGCCCCCAGGAATTCACACAACTCTTTTCCATCAACGAAACGATTGTGGAAGATCAGGTGTTCACCGATTCCCAGTTCTCTTGCCCGACGGTGCAACGAGTGACGATAGGCTTCACCCCGATCTTTCTTCACCTGGGGATGCGTTGCGCCCAGAACGATGTAAACGGCTTCGGGATGCTGCTCAACAACCGCCGGCAAGGCATCGATCATCGTTTCGATGCTCTTGTCGGGTGAGAGCAACCCGAAGGTCAAGATCACCTTGCGGCCCTCGAGTCCGTACTGGTCTTTGTAGTAATTGGAATCCACAAAGGGAACGTCGGGAATACCGTAGGGTACCATGACGATTTTTTTCGCAGGCACGCCATAGACTTCCTGAAGGATTTGTTTAGCCCTCAGGCTCATGACCACCAGACGACCGGAGAGCTGAGCGATGCGCCTGATAATGGCCATTTGCCCGGGGGTTGGTTCATTGAGTACGGCGTGCAGAGTGGTCACCAGGGGCATGCGCAGGTTGCTTAAAAGATACAGCACATGAGCGCCGTTCTCACCTCCAAAAATCCCAAATTCATGCTGGAGACAGACTACATCCAACTGGTTCATGTTCAAGAAATCCGCCGCAAGCCGGTATTCCACCAGAACGCGTTGATTGATCTCAAAACGAACCTGTGAAGGATATCGGTATCCCTTTTTGACATCGTTCATCACCACGGCCCAGCACTCGCCTGCGCTATTTTCCTCGGCAAGTGCCGTCAGCAGGTCAGTGGTGAAGGTGGCGATACCGCACTGGCGAGGAAGGAAATTCCCGATCAGGGCAATCTTGGACGGATACCTTCGTGACATTCTGCAATTCAGCATGTCAGTGCTCCTTGGCACGGCCCCGCATAGGAAATTGCCCCGCGACTTTTGGGTTCCGATTCATGATCCCCTCCATCGCGACTGGTGATGATCTTTCTAGGTGGACGCGGTCATGTTCCATTTGACCCGTCTTCTGCAAATAATGCTATAAAGATAGAACGCAAGATATCACATGTGCAAGAGAAAAACAAAACAGAGGGGTTTTCACATGTAACACCTGGAAACTTTGTACAGCATCAGTACTCGGGGAGATTGCTGGACAGACATTGGTCGGAAAAGTGATGAGGCAAAATATCCTGAATACGTATTATCCAAAATAATAATCGCTTGTTACCTGGTTGGAGTCCTTTTCATCCATTTTGAGGATCTTTATATGCTGTGAATCCGCAAGCTTCTTCTTACTATTCGGAATAGGTTGTTCCTTTGATTTTTTTATATCTGTTTCTGTATCCTCTTTGCTATGAGTGGATTGCATTGAAAGCCTCCTTGCTTTCCAGAGATCGTAAAGCTGGGAAACATCGTGGAGATACACAGACTTGATAGCATTACATTGAGAGATCATTTGTGATACAAAGATCTATTCTGAGCACAAAACGAAAGGTGAAAAGCCTTCAATTCATAGAGGTATAAAATACGCGGTTCACACGCAGATTCCCAGTCTCTTCAACAATACCATTTCAAGGAAAATAAATCAAGGAAAAAGAAATATACTTGACATGCCCCAATCATGCGGTATATCGTCAGGTTTGAGCACGGAGCATGATGCAATACCTCGATACTCAGATCAGCGCTGAATCGTTTGAACAGAAGGAGTATTCAAAACTGTTGTGTGAATTGAATATATAAGAGAAAACAATGAGAGATCTTCTTCTTGGAATAGACGTGGGAACAACAGGAACAAAGGCGGCCCTTTTTTCGTTTGAGGGAGTGCTGTGTGGAGTAGGGCAGAAGGAATACGGACTGCAACATCCCAGGCCGGGATGGGCAGAGCAGAATCCGATTGAGATCTGGGAAGCTGTGTGCATGGCTGTGCGGATGGCCATGCAAGAAATGGGCGGAGCTCCTACGCGCATCGCGGCTGTGGGAGTGAGCTCGCAGGGACCGACAATGCTCCCTCTGGATAGCAATTGGGAGCCAGTGCGGCCGGCATTGATATGGATGGATCGGAGAGCAGAATCTGAGGCGAGGAGACTGGGACAAAAGCTGGGATACGAATGGATGGTGGAGCACACAGGGAATCGTCCAGATCCCTTCTATGTTGCTGCAAAGCTGCTGTGGTTCAGGGAACAGGAGCCCGATCTCTTTAAACGCACAAGGCTCTTTGTGCAGCTGAACGGGTATATCAGCTTCAGGCTTACAGGTGTGCACACGCTTGACAACACCCAGGCAGCGCTTCTGCAATTGAGAAACTGGAGAGATAAGAGCTGGTCTGAAGAGATTTGCAGGGTGTGCAGAGTGGAACCCTCACTCTTCCCCCCTGTGCATTTCGGTGACTATCTACAGGGAGCAGTAACGCGGGAGGCACATGCCCAGACCGGAATCCCGGAAGGGACCCCGGTTGTTACCGGAACGGTAGACAGCGCTGCAGCCGCGATTGAGGCTGGAACAGTGACCCCTGGGGTGGTGTCAGAAATGACGGGAACATCCACGGTATTGATTATGCCGAACGAAAAGGGGACAGTCGAACCTGCCTTTGTTGCAATGCCCCATGCGCTGAAAGATCTGGATCTGCTTCTTGGGACGATCGCTGCAACTGGGGCGTGCCTCAGATGGTACAGGGACGAGTTCGGAATCAGCGAAACACGGAAGGCGGAGATATCCGGTAAAGACCCCTATGAACGTTTCACAGAAGAGGCATCACGCTCTCCTGCAGGAAGCGGAGGTGTGGTCTTTCTGCCGTATATGATGGGAGAAAGGGCGCCCATCTGGCACACCCAGGCCCGGGGGGTCTTCTTTGGTCTCTCGCTTTCTACAAGGAGATGCGACTTCATCCGCTCGATCCTCGAAGGAACAGTCTTTGCTCTGAGGCACAATCTCGAGGTCGCAAAGAACGCCGGTATCAATGCAAGCGAGATTCGCTCCATTGGAGGGGGAAGCAAGAGTGATCTCTGGAATCAGATCAAGGCGGATGTGCTCGGTGTTCCGGTGCTTCTCCCCAAAACATCGGTCGGAGCAGTGTTCGGAGACGCGGTGCTCGCAGGGCTCGGGATCAATATCTACCGCGATGCGAGAGAGTTCGTGAGGAGGGCTGTGAGTATTAAAAAAGAGTATCTTCCCGAACCTCACCACACTGATTTCTACTCAGAACTGTACAGGCTCTACCGCAAGATTTATGAGAGCCTCAAAGAAGATTTCAATGACGCGGCGCTCCTGTTCAGTGACCGCTCAATCGATTCATAGAATTCCCTTCACTCATCCGAGCTCAAATGTCTGTTTAAGGATGATCACCCTTCTCAAAAAGGTCTCCCTGCCATGCGGCGGACATATATCTGGTCTACCATTGCGGTATCGGAGAGAGAAAGAAGGAATACGACCGCCTTGGCAATGTCCTCAGGACGAATGAGCACTGAGGGATCGAGATCTGGCCTCACTGTTCTGATCATTTCTGTGTTCACGGCTGCGGGGAGGATCACAGAGACACGAACGTTGTATTTCTGTGCCTCGATTGCGAGAGATTTTGATAATCCCATGATGCCATGTTTGCTTGCCGCATATGCCGACTGGTTTTCATATCCTTTGATACCCTGAACACTCGAGACATTGATGATATACCCGCTTTTCTGTGGAATCATGATCCGCATCGCCTGCTGGCAGCAGAGGTATGGTCCCTTGAGGTTCACGCGTATGAGCTTGTCGAAATCCTCTGAGGAAAAGTCGACGAGTTTTCCCCAAATCCCCACGCCTGCGTTGTTGACGAGTACATCCAGCCTTTTGAATAATTTCCGTACTTCTGCGAAAAGGCGAGCGATTTGCTCTTCCTGTGAAAGGTCAGCCGCTATGCTGGTTGCAGCTCCACCGGATGAGGTAATTTCTCCTTCGACTCCTTTTAATCGGTCCAGGCTTCTTGAGGTGAGCACCACGCGGGCGCCTGATTCTGCAAGGGCGAGGCTGATGCTTCTGCCAATGCCCCTGCTCGCTCCTGTCACAAGAGCAATTTTATCTTTCAGGTTTGCAAACATATGAGCGCTCCTCTGTCACGATGCTCCCTGTCTCTTTCTTACGTTTAATATACCGCATGAGCCGGCCGAAGTTTATGTTTTTCGCGCAATCGCGATCACAGAGATGGTCAGATCTTTTTCCTGTGGTTATTATACAGTACATTATCGATACTCCATATAAAATGTGCTTGACTGATGCTTTCCCGATATTTAGAATGATAAAACATCACTGCTGCATGCTCATCGAGTGAACGCTGCTGTCTGGATTGAATAAAAGGAGGTCAACAATGGGAGAGAGTATAAACTACAGGGCAGAGCTCGTCGGCGTTTTCGGTACTCCAGTTGATGAGAATCCGAGCGTTGTGATGCAGGAAGCAGGTTTCAGGGCACTGGGGCTGAACTGGAGGTACATCACTGTTGAAGTGTTTCCTGAGGATCTGGAGGCTGCGATGAAAGGGCTTCGCGCCTTCAACATGAAGGGAGTCAACCTCACCATGCCACACAAGGTCTCAGTGCTGAAGTACCTTGACGATGTTGCACCTGATGCAAAGATAATGGGTGCGGTGAATACGGTCGTACGAAAGGGAACAAAGCTTATCGGAGAAAATACGGACGGGAAGGGTTTCCTCACCTCTCTGCGTCAGGACGGCGGTATTGAACCTGTAAAAAAGAGGGTTGTTGTGTTTGGTGCCGGAGGCGCTGCTCGGGCGATCACGGTTGAACTGGCGCTTGCAGGCGCCTCCCACATTACTGTTGTAAATAGAACAGAGAAGAGGGGACAGGAGCTCGTGGATATACTGAACGAAAAAACTGATACGGAGGCTTCTTTCGTCCCCTGGAAGAAAACCTTTCAGATCCCATCGGATACTCACATCGTGGTGAACGCCACCTCAATCGGGTTTTTCCCTGACGTCACTGCGAAGCCTGATGTGGAATACGATTCGATTACGAGTAGGATGATCGTGTGCGATGTGGTACCGAATCCTCCACACACTCCATTCTTAAAAGAGGCGCAAAAACGAGACGCCAAAACACTTGACGGGCAGGGGATGGTGGTGTACCAGGGCGCAATAGGGTTCAAGCTCTGGACAGGGCAGGATGCCCCTGTTGAGATTATGAAAAAAGCACTCGAAGACACGCTGAACGGTGCGGGGTTATAGGGTATTACAAGGAGCTCGTTGACCGAGCACAAACGAGAAACAAGGAGGTGATGGCAAGCTACAATATTGAAAATGAATTCAAAAAATCTAAATGGAAGGAGTAAGGTTATGAAGAAGGTTTTTATCATTTTTCTATCGCTTCTATTTGTATTTTCAGGCACACTTCTGCTTTTCGCCGGAAAGGGAGGCGGGAAAAAGGAAGAGAAGCTCAAAATTGGATTTTCAGTTCTCGACCTCACAAATCCCTACTGGAACACCCAGGTGAAAGGCGCAGAGGCGAAAGCAGCAGAGTTCGGAAACATCGAGCTGATCATCCATGACGGGCAGTCAGACCCGGCACGGGAGATCAATGCGCTCGAGAACTGGATCACCCAGGGGGTGGATGGCATCATGATCAGTGCCATCGATTCTTTGGCATGTGTGCCGTATGTGAAAAGGGCACAGGAGAAGGGCATTCCTGTAGTTGCCACAATACACCCGCTTGAAGGGGCAGATGCATGGCTCAAGCTCGACGAGTACACGTTCGGGCATATGTCTGGCCTCGAAGCAGGCAAGTGGATCAGGGACAAGCTGGGCGGCCGTGCCAAGTGTGCCATCCTCGCCTATGATGAACTCAAGCACGTCATCGACAGGAGTGACGGAATCCGCGATGGAATCAAGGAAATGGCGCCAAATGCTCAGATCGTTGTCCGTCAGGATGCCTACCTCCCAGACATGGGCATGAAGATCGCAGAAGCAGCGCTTCAGGCTCATCCGGACTTGAAGGTGATACAGGGAATCAACGACAGCGGTGCACTCGGTGCGTACGAGGCTGTACGTGCAGCCGGGAAGGATACCCCTGACTTCTGGGTAGGCGGAAATGATGCAACCCACGAGGCTCTGGAAAAGATCAAGGAAGGTGGCATATACCGCTGTTCAGTTGATATTGCACCGTATCAATCAGGTCAGCTCGAGGTAGAGATGATGATGAAGCTCATCAACGGCGAGGAGTTCGAGCGCGTCCAGATCGTCCCAATGACCGCTGTGACAATCGACAATGTGGATGAGTACCTGAAACGGTTCGAAGATCTTAAGAAGTAACAAAACAACTGCTTTCCGGGGTTTTCTTGAACCCCGGAAAGTATCTTTTTTGAGGAATGAGATGGTCATTGCACATAAGGAAGGAAGTATGAAGAAGGAGATTATTCTCTCTGTGAGGAATGTGACAAAAAGCTACCCGGGTGTCAGGGCACTTGATGAAGTAAGTATTGACTTCAGGCGGGGTGAAGTCCATGCGATCGTCGGCGAAAATGGAGCGGGCAAGTCTACATTGATAAAGGTGCTGACCGGCGCAATTCAGCCCGACAGCGGTGAGATAGAGCTTGAGGGGGTTGTTCACTCTCGTTTCACTCCGCATGAAGCGCTCTTCGACCTCGGGATCGCCGCGATTTACCAGGAGTTCAACCTCGTGCCCCATCTCTCTGTTGCTGAAAACGTTTTTTTTGGAAAAGAAATCACGCGCGGAATGTTTATCAACATGAAAAAGATGTGCTTGGAAGCCGAAAAGATACTCGATCGTCTCGGGATGAAGATCAACCCCAGAGCGCTGGTAAAAGATTTGAGCATCGCATATCAGCAGATCGTGGAGATATCAAAGGCAGTCTCGCGGAATGTCAAGTTACTGATTATGGACGAGCCGTCTGCTCCGCTCAGCACGAACGAAGTCGATCATATGTTCGATCTTGTCCGTACACTGAAACGGCAGGGTGTTACGATCATCTACATCTCCCACAGACTCGCAGAGGCATTCGAGATCGCAGACCGGATCACTGTTCTGAGAGACGGGAAGTACATCAAGACTCTCAATGCAAATGAGACGAACCGCCAGGAGCTCATAAGCCTCATGGTGGGGCGTACGCTTGGGGAGACTTATCCCGAGAAGAGATATAAATCCGAAGAACTGCTCCTCGAGGTGAAGGGGCTCTGCACCGAAAAATTTCTCAAGAATATCTCCTTCAAGCTCCGCAGGGGAGAGATCCTCGGGTTCGGGGGACTCGTCGGTGCCGGGCGGACAGAGCTTGCACGCGCCATCTTCGGGGCAGATCCGATTGAAGCTGGGAAAATATATATAGAAGGAAGACAGGTTCGCATCCATAACACATCCACCGCTATTGAAAAGGGGATCGGGCTCATTCCTGAGGACAGAAAACAGCACGGGATTCTGGCAGAAATGACAGTGAAGGAGAATATCTCATACAGTGCGCTGAGAAACATCAATCGTTTCGGAATAATAATGGGGAAAGAGGAAGAAAGAATCGCACTGAACTTCAAGGAGAAGCTCAGTATAAAGACGCCTGATCTTGAGAGAAAGGCCAAGAACCTTTCCGGAGGGAACCAGCAAAAGGTGGTTCTCTCGAAGTGGCTTGCCACACAGTGCAAAGTGCTTCTATTCGACGAGCCAACGAGAGGAATCGATATTGGCGCAAAGCAGGAAATATACGAGCTCATAAAGCAGCTCGCTGAAGAAGGCACTGGGATAATCTTCATCTCATCTGAGCTTCCGGAGCTTTTGGGAATGTGTGATCGCATACTGGTCATGAGGAATGGGGAGATCGTCGGATCTTTCATGAAAGGGGAAGCAACCCAAGACGTAATACTCGACCTCGCTTCAGGTGAATAAACAGGAAGGGACACCACTATGATTTTACAAAAATTGACGTTCTTGAGACAGTACGGTATACTCGCGGTTCTGATTGTCCTTGTAATATTCTTCTCATTTACAACGGATGCATTTCTGAAAACAGAAAACCTTTTCAATATCACAAGACAGGTTGCGATGCTTGGAATATCCGCAGTGGGTATGTCATTCGTCATTCTTACGGCCGGAATCGATCTCTCAGTGGGATCACTGATGTCGCTCACAAACGTTGTATGCGCAAAGCTCATGGTCGAGGGAGGAGTTCACCCGGTCCTGGCGGTCTTCATCACGCTCCTCATGACATGCATCATCGGGATGGTGAACGGCACGATCATAAACCTCGCCAATATACCGCCTCTCATCACAACGCTCGGGATGATGACAACACTGCGTGGAATATCATATGTGCTTTGCAGCGGCTATCCAATCTGGGGGTTCCCAGAAAGATTCAGAGTCCTCGGCCAGGGATACGTGGGGCCTATTCCCATACCGGTCATCATCATGATCTTGATATTTATCATAGGATGGATATTCCTGAATAAAACGATGTACGGAAGATATGTCTATGGAATAGGAGGAAACGAGGAGGCGTCGCGGCTCTCAGGTATCAATGTCAGGAATATGAAATACATGGTCTATGTGCTCTGCAGCTTCCTGACGGGTGTTGCGAGCATGATTATGCTCTCCCGTATCAATACCGGTCAGCCGAAGGTTGGATCGGGCTTCGAGCTCGAGGTGATCACCGCAGTTGTGCTCGGAGGAGTGAGCATCTTCGGTGGCCAGGGAAAGCTCATCGGTGTATTTATCGGTGTGCTCATAATGGGTGTCCTCAGCAATGGGATGATCATCATGAA
>Ga0180438_10003796_pt1 | contig 22383 bp, 14 predicted proteins | sample SS_ome_12_FD_132455 | JGI IMG/M metagenome (GOLD analysis project Ga0180438, IMG submission 132455) | Hypersaline lake sediment archaeal communities from the Salton Sea, California, USA - SS_3_D_2 metaG | ecosystem: Environmental > Aquatic > Non-marine Saline and Alkaline > Hypersaline >...
ACTGCACGTTCGCCTGTTCGGAGATTGCGCGCTCCGTTACGATCAGGCACCGTTGACAGACGTCAACACTCCACGCCTGCAGGCGCTGCTGGCCTACCTCCTGCTGCACCGGGACGCACCCCAGTCCCGCCCCCACGTAGCCTTCCAGTTCTGGCCCGATTCGACCGAAGCCCAGGCGCGCAGCAACCTGCGCACCCTGTTGCTGCGGCTGCGCCGCGCCCTGCCCGACGCCGACCGGTTCCTGGAGGCCACGGCCCAGACCGTGCAATGGCGGCTGGACGCCCCGTTCAGCCTGGACGTGGCCGCCTTCGAGGATGGGCTGGCCAGGGCAGAGCAGGCTGGAGATGGAACAACGGTTCGAGCGGCCCTGGAGGGGGCGATCGACCTGTACGGGGGCGAACTGCTGCCCAGTTGCTACGACGATTGGCTGCTGCCGCTACGGGAGCGGCTGCACCAGAGGTACATCGGCGCGCTGGAGCGGCTGATCGAGTTGCTGGAGGAGGGGCGCGCCTACGAGGAGGCGATCCGCTACGGCCGGCTGTTGCTGCGCCGGGATCCGTTGCACGAGGCGGGCTATCGCCGGCTGATGCGGCTCTACGCGCTGAAGGGCGACCGCGTTGCTGCCTTGCGAGCCTATCACACCTGCGCCACGACGCTGGCGCGGGAGCTGGGTGTGGAGCCCAGCGAGGCGACACAAAGGGCCTACGAGCGACTGGTAAAGGCAGAGGTGGGGGCCCTGCCCTCAGCACTGTCCGCGCCCGGCGTCGTGCCCCTGGTGGGGCGGGGGGACGAGTGGGCGCAGATGCAGGCCGCCTGGCGCCGGTCGGCCCGGGGCCCGCGCTTCCTCCTGTTGCTGGGAGAGGCCGGCATCGGCAAGACGCGGCTGGTGGAGGAACTGCTCGATTGGGCGGGGCGGCAGGGGCTGGCCCACGCCAGTGCCCGCTGTTACACCGCCGAGGGAGAGTTGGCCTACGCCCCGGTGACGGCCCTGTTGCGCGCCCGCTCGCTGCCGCCCCTGGACGGTGTGTGGCTCACCGAGGTGGCGCGCCTGTTGCCGGAGGTGCTGGCCGAGCGGCCGGATCTGGCCGCTCCGCGCCCCATGACCGAGGCCTGGCAACGGCAGCGCCTGTTCGAGGCTTTGGCCCGGGCGATGCTGGGCGACGGGGGGGCGCTGCTGTTGGTCATCGACGACCTGCAGTGGTGCGACCGGGAGACGCTGGATTGGCTGCACTACCTGCTTCGTTTCGACCCGGGGGCGAGGCTGCTGGTGGTGGGCACCTGCCGCCCGGAGGAGTTGGGCGAGCACTGCCCCTTTGCCTCGACGCTGCCGGCGCTGCACCGCGACGTGCGGCTGACCGAGATCGAGCTGGGCCCGCTGGACGAAGCGGAGACGGCGGCCCTGGCGGCCAACGTGGTTGGTGAGGCGCTCGACGTACGGGCCGTGCGACGCCTGTACCGCGAGACGGAGGGCAATCCCCTGTTCGTGGTGGAGACGGTGCGGGCGGGTTTGGAGGTTGGAGACCAGTCCCTGCCGCCGCGAGTGCAGGCCGTACTACACACGCGCCTGGCGCAGCTCTCGCCCGCAGGCCGGGAGTTGGCGGGGCTGGCGGCGACCATCGGCCGGGCGTTCACCTTCCCGGTGCTGCGTGCTGCGGGCGATGGCGACGAGGATGCGCTGGTGCAGGGGCTGGACGAGTTGTGGCAGCGGCGCATTGTGCGCGAGCGGGGCGCGGCAGGCTATGACTTTGCGCACGACAAGTTGCGCGAGGCGGCTTATGGCGCCCTGAGCGGGGCGCGGCAGCAGTTGTTGCACCGCCGCGTGGCCCAGGCCCTGGAGAGCGTGTACAGGTCGGATCTCGATCCTGTCAGCCGCCGGGTGGCCAGCCACTACCGCCAGGCCGGTCTCCCTGGACCGGCGATCCCCTACTACCTGCGGGCCGGGCAAGTGGCCAGCCGGCTCTATGCCCTCGAAGAGGCGGAAGCTTGCTTCCGGCGGGGCCTGGCGCTGCTGGAAGAGGGGGTGTGGGACCGAGAGATGGCGGCCCGGCTCTACGAGGGGCTGGGCGACGCGCTGAGGTTAAGCCGGCCCGGGGAGGCGCGGCTGGCGTACGAGCGCGCTCTACAGGAGACGGATCAGGGCGACACACTGTTACAGGCGCATCTCCAGAGTTTGATCGCTTATACTTGGTACGCGCAGGGCCAATACGATCAGGCCCTGCAGGTTTTCGATCTGGCCGAAAGCCTCCTGGGGGAGGAACCTGTGGGGCATGCTGACGGTTGGTGGCGGGAATGGCTGGAGCTACAGCGTTGGCGGGGTGTGACGTACTACTCACTGGCCCGGTGGCGCAAGTTGACAGAGTTGTTAGAACGGTTGGGGCCGGCCGTGGAACAGTATGGGACACCCGAAGATCGCGCTATGTTCTACTACAACTGTGCAGTGATGGCCATGAGGCGCGATAGGTATGTGATTTCGGACGGAATGTTGGCCGATGCCCGATCCGCTATGTCGGAAGCTCGGAAAATGGGCGATCTGTGGTTGGTTGCCGCGGCTCAGTTTCTGCTGGGCTGGGTTTTGGTGCTTCGTGGCGAGCACGATGAGGCAGAGGAATACCTGCGGACTGCCCTGGCGCTGAGCGAGCAGATCGAGTACCCGCTGGTTCGCGGCTGGACGCTGACCTGGTTGACGATCTTGTGCCGAAGGCGCAGCAAGGTGGAAGAGGTAGCAGGCTATGCCCCGCGTGCCCTGGAAGCGGGGACAGCGGCCGGGATACCCGAACAGGTGGCCATGGCCCAGGCCAACTTGGGCTGGATCGCCTGGCGCCAGGGGGATCTGGCGGAGGCGGAGGAACTGGGTCGGGCCGCCCTGGAATCGTGGCAGCTAGGCCAGTGGGTATACGCCTTCTATTGGGCAGCGCGGTGGCCATTGCTGGCCATAGCGTTGGCCCAGGACCGGGTCCCCGAAGCCCTGGACCACGCGCGGGCCATGTTGGATCCCCAGCAGCAACGGTTGCCGGAGGCCCTGGAAGCCGCCCTGGAACGGGCCCTCGGGGCTGGCGAGGGTGGCGAACCGGAGGCCGCCCAAGCCGAGCATGCTCGGGCACACCTGCAGCGCGCGGTCGAGTTGGCCCAGGAGGCGGGCTATCTGTAGCCCAGGGGCCAAACCGCACCGATCTTTACACGGGGGGCACAAACCATGGCCTTCACTCAGGGGATTTCCTGGCGCCGCTGGTGCCGATGGACCAAACTGGACCGGTCTGTACAGAGAGGGCACAAACGGTGCCTTTCACAGGGGGTTTCCTGGCGCTACTGGTGCCAATGGAGCCATAGACCAGTCCAGTTTTCAGATTGATAACTTGTGCCAGATGGAGGAGGAGGGCACGCTATGCATATGCCTGAGTTAGGGGGAGGGGGGAGCCCCGCAGCCAGGGGATGTCTCGCCCTGGTGTTGAGCCTCCTGTTGCTGGCCGCCTGTGGGCCAGCACGCACGCCCACGCCGGTGGCGGTGGTGATCACGGCGATGCCGTTGCCCACGGCGAGGTCTGTTCCCTCGGCGACATCCGTACCCGCCGCGTCCGCCGCGCCCACGCTCCCGGCGACCCCAATGCCTACGCTCACGCTGCCGGACGCGCCCCAACTCAGCGATACGCCCACGGGGACGCCCACGCTCCCACCGAGCCCAACGCCATCCGCTACACCTGTGCCGACGACCGGACCGGCTGAAACTTTGTCAAGCACGCCAACGGCAACGGCGATGCCCACCGACACGCCCATGCCTGCCGACACAGCAACACCGGCCCCAACCGCCACTCCGGTAGCCGTGGGGCCCACCGTCTTTGCCAGGAAGGGCGATGCCGGAGACCTCGAGATTTTCCTGCAGGAGGCTGGCGGTCCGGTGACCAACCTGACGAACCATCCCAGCCAAGATGCCTACCCCTCCCTGTCGCCGGACGGGACCCGGATCGTCTTTGCCTCCAACCGTGACGGGCCAGCCCACATCTTCCTGATGGGCCTCGACGGCTCGGACCTGATCCGCTTGACCGAGAGCCCGGCGGGCGACACGACACCTTCCTGGTCGCCCGACGGCACGCGGATCCTGTACGCGACCCTGCTGCCCGACCACAACTGGGAGGTCTATGTGATGTACCCCGATGGATCGGGGCAGACCAACCTGACGGCCAACCCGGCCATCGACGTCTCGCCGGCCTGGTCGCCCGATGGCAGGCAGATCGCCTTCGAGACCAACCGCGACGGGGATTTTGAGATCTACCTGATGGAGGCCGACGGCTCGGCGCCGGCCAACCTGACCCGCAATCCGGCGGCGTACGACATCAGCCCTGTCTGGTCCGCCGATGGGACGCAGATCGTGTTTCAATCGGACCGGGGTGGAGAGCGGTTTGCCTACCGGCCCTACGTGATGGATGCAGATGGCGGCAACGTACGACCCTTGGAATAGGCCTGATCTCCTGGCCTGCTTGCTCGCGCTGGATAGCCATATCCAGCGCCACTTGAGGCGGATATGACTATCCATCCCGAGCGAGCTGGGGGGCAGACCGCGTTGAGACCTCTGAGCGGCGCCGTGGGTGACCCTGGTATGTGCCAGGGCGGTTGCCTGTGGCCTCGTTGTTGGTGAAAGGGGGTGGTCAGTTCCACGACACGTCGACAGCCATGCTAGCACACACAAGGAGGAATGCCCAATGTCTATGCTTTTTGAACCCATTCAGGTGGGCAACATTGAACTCAAGAACCGGTTCGTGCACTCGGCAACGTGCGAGTCGAGTGCCACGGAGCGAGGCGAGGTCACCGACGAACTAGTCAATCGCTACGGGAGGCTGGCCAGGGGCGAGGTCGGCCTGATCATCCCGGGCTACCTCTACGTCCATCCCCTGGGCCAGTGCTTTAAGCACCAGGCCGGGATCTATAGCGATGCGCTGATTCCGGGGCTGAGGCGAGTAACGGACGCCATCCACGAGGAGGGGGGAAAGGTTGCTTTCCAACTGGCGCATGGTGGGGTCAACGCCAAGAAAAGCCTCATCGGGCAGACGCCGCTGGGCCCTTCGAACAAGCCCAGAGATTCGGTCACTTTCCTCCGGCCGAAAAGGATGACGGAGGCGCAGATCCAGGAGGTGATCGAGGCCTTCGGACAGGCAGCCCGCCGGGCGGTGGAGGTGGGCGCCGACGGGGTGCAGATCCACGCTGCCCACGGCTACCTGGTAAGCCAGTACCTCTCACCCTATTACAACGACCGGGAGGACGGCTGGGGCGGTTCGGACGAGGGGCGCTTTCGTTTCCTGAAGGAGGTGTACCTGGCCGTCCGGAAGGAACTGCCCGCGGGCATGCCGCTGCTGGTCAAGATGAACGTCCATGACCACACGCCCGAGGAAGGCGTCACACCGCCCCTGGCGGCCAAGTACGCTTCGTGGCTGGTGGAGCTGGGGATCGACGGCGTGGAATTGAGCTGTGGCACAGTGATGCCGACGCCGTGGAATACGATCCGGGGGGATGTCCCGGTCGACGAACTGGTGCGGGCCTTTGCCTGGTGGCAGAAACCAGTGGCCAGGATGATCTTGAGCCCGGCCGTGGGCAAGTACGACGTGGAGGAAGCGTACAATATCGAAGGAGCGAAAACGGTCCGGCCCGTGCTGGACGGCATCCCTTTGGCTGTGGTCGGCGGGATGCGGACCGTGTCTCGCATGGAGGAGATCGTGGAGCAGGGGCAGGCCGACCTGATCTCCATAGCCCGTCCCTTCCTCCGGGAACCCTATCTGGTGAAGCAGATCCGGGAGGGCAAGACGGAAGTAGCCGCATGCGAGTCCTGCAACCTGTGCACTGCAGCTTTCCAGAACGATATGGTGGTGCGTTGCTATTGCAAGGGATTTCCCAGTTGAGCCCCAAGTAGCCGGTTGGCAGCGGAAAACCGGACCGGTCTCTATACAGCCGTGCGGGGGCGAACACCCTCGCACGGCCCTCCTCGGCGCGCCGTCAGCACCCAACGGCAGGTGGACCGGCTTGGCTTGGGCGGATGGATCCTGAAGCCGTCCTGCTGCACAGTCGCTGTTACTTGACCTTTAGGCCTATAAAGGATATAATGGGCCTAAAGGTCTTTTTAGAGGAGGTATGCTGGTGGATGTGGTAAGCGTGAGCCAACTGAAGGAGAGCCTTTCCGAATACCTGAACCGGGCGGCCTATGGCCAGGAGCGCATCGTCGTTTCTAGCCGGGGAAAGCCCAAGGCGGCTGTGATCAGCCTGCAGGATCTGGAGCGCTTGGAGGAGTTGGAGGACGCCGCTGCTGCCCGGGAAGCCGTGGCCGAATACAAGCGGGGAGAAACCGTCTCTTTGGAGCAGCTCATGACCGAGCTGGAAGAAGCCGGACGTGGCGTACCAGCTTGAGATCAGCCGGCGCGTGCGAAAGGCCATGGTCCGGTTTCCGCGACAGGATCAGGCCAGGATCCTGGTGGCGCTCAGGCAGCTTGCAGAGGATCCCAGGCCAGCAGGCTGCAGGCCGGTGAGGAACGCCCCCAAGGGCACCTATCGTGTGTGCGTGGGCGGCTACCGGCTGGTCTATACCGTGCTGGATGAGGATCAGGTGATCGTCGTGGCCCGCGTGGTGAGGCGGAGCGAAAGCACGTATCGCGACCTCACCTAGGCAGGACAGGCACGCTCTCGCAACCGGCGTGGCTAGCAATGGCATAGAAATCAATGGCATAGAAATCGGAAGTTTTCTGGAAACTTCCGATTTCTGCGGTCGCTGCCCAGCGCGCGCTGGGTTGAGCGTGAATGTGGGATCGATGACCGGCTTGTCAAAACTGCTGGTTTGTGTTATGATAAGTACGGCGAGTCTTTGCGCGGAGTAGGAGATGCAACTCACCGACTTTGAGTGCCCCAATTGCGGGGCCAATGACATGGTCGCCTCTGACGATCAGGCGCTGCGCTGCACCTATTGTGACAGTACCTTTGGCGAGGCGACCCGCATCTGCCCCCAATGCGGCCATTACAACGACCACGACGGGCGCCACTGTGCCGAGTGTGGGATGCAGATCGTCCGCCTCTGCCCGGTCTGCGCCGCGAGAAACTGGGTGCTGTCCGACCACTGTGTCCAGTGCGGCCGCCATCTGGACGTGATCGACCAGGTGGTCCGCCGCTTGCGCATGACCACGGCGGAGCGCCTGGAGCAGCAGCGGGCCGTCATCGGCTCGCTCAAGGAGCAGGAAGAACGGGCGTCCCAGCAGCGGATGGCCCTCATGCTACAGGAGGAGCGCCTGTGGCAACAAGCGCTGGCCGAGGCCCAGGAAGCCAGGCGCCAGCGGGACCGCCAGATCTTTACGCTGCTCGGTGTCGCCGTTGCGATCTTTGTCGTGTTGGTCACCGTGCTTCTGCTGGTGACATCCCTGGGCAACTAGGGGGAGGAGGAAAGCGTTGGTAGAGGAAGAGAAACAAGAGCAACCGCCTTCCGCCGGGGAACCGGAGGAGGAAGGCTCACTTACCGCCGAAGAGCAGGTCAAAAGGATTATGGAGGCAGCGGAAGCCCTGGGCGTGGAGATAGACGAGACGGACGCGGCCCAGTGGCTGACGTCGATGGCCGCCGCGCACGCCGCGCCCGGCGACTTTGCCGTGGACGCCGATGCGGGCATCTTTGGCCACCGGATCTCACTTCTCGATTTCGACCCGGAGGTGCTGGAGCGCTACCGGGGGCTGGCCGATATTGTACAGCTCCCCGACGAACCGGGCGTCGAGACAGCCATCGCCCTGTCGGGCAGCGCAGCCCAATCGCGGGTGCAGCTCTTTCCCGGCGACGCCGATTTCTTTGAGCGGGTCAACATCAAGGCGGAGACCCGGGAGCAGGCCTGCGAGATCCTGGGGGACGTGATGCGCCGCAAGGCCCTCGACCGGCTGGAGGGCGAGAACTATGAGTTGGTCGAGGTCAAGTGGGGCACCTACTTGCAGGACGTCGTCCGCGGCGGGGAGGAATTCCAGGCCGGCAAGTCGATATCGTGGAATGCCCAGGAGGTCCAGGCCGGGCAGTTTCACGTGTTCACGTCCGGCGGCGAACCGCTGACCATCCCCTGGGCGTACGGCCGCGAGGACCCGGGCTGGTGCAAGCTCGATTGGGTCATCGCCGAGCCGGAACAGGGGCGGGTGGTCCACGCCAGCAACATGCTTGACGTAACGTGGGAGACGCCGGAAGGGGAGTTGGTGCCCCTGGATGGCTTTCTCGATCCCTACTTCCAGGAGGTGTACCTGGAGGCAGAGTCGATCCCGCTCTTCACCAAGGTGGTCAAGCAGGTGTCGCCCGACGCGCTGCAGAACTATGTGGGGCAGTTGCGCCGCGAGGTGGCCAAGTACAGCCGGCACGATCCGCGCAACTATGGCAAGGCGGCCAAGCGCCTGTACAACATCTTTCGGCTGACGGGCCGCTGGCGCGAGGCGGCCTATGTGCGCGAGCTGTTCGACGAGCCCGCCGCCCTGCTCTACCAGGTGGGCGCACTGCTGGACACCATCGACGAGGCGGTCAGCAACGAGGTGGACTTTGATACGGACACGCTGATCGACCAGGTGGACAGCTTGATCCGCTCGGTGGTGCGCGTCTGCGAGGGGCCGCGGGAGGAACAGATCGTGGACGGTTTGCTCAAGCTGCGCGACGATCTGTCGGGCCGCCGGGACCTGGGCCCGAGTCGTGAGGCACTGGTAGACGAATCGTACCAACTGGTGGGGGAACTGGTCAACGAGTTCTTCCAGGAGCGCCTCTACCTGCTGCCCGAGATCATCGAGTACCTGGAATCGCTCCCCGACTGATGGCCATCCTGTAGGTAGGGGGCAGCTTGCCCCACGAAGCGGTCCACCCACGTCCCACGACCGGCGCGGGCAACGGAGAATCAAGATGAGCGAAGAGACCATTCGGCAGGACGCCGCGGGCGGCAGGCGCCGTCGGGCAGGCGTGGAGGCGGTCCTTGTCGCGGCGACTGCAGCATTGGCCGCGCTGTTGGGCCTCGTGGGCCTGGCCATCACGGGACCCGAGAAGCTGATCTCGCTGATCGTCTTGATTGTGCTGGCCTCCCTCTTCAATCTTCTCCTGTGGTGGTTGGGAAGGCGCGGGGTGTCGCAAGCGCCCATCCTGGCGGGCGCAGCCATCGGCAATCTGCTCTTTCTCACGTTGGGCATCTATCTGACCGGCGGCTTTCGCAGTCCCCTGCTCCCGTTCTACGCCCTGTACGTGGTCATCGCCGGCTTTCGCTATGGCTGGTGGGGGACCCTGGTCAGTTTTGGGCTCTGCGTGCTGAGCTGGGCGGGCCTCGCGGTGCTGGCGCCCCCCACGAACCTGGAGGGGTGGGCGTGGGTGGCCATGACGGCTACGGGCTTTGTGATGATCGCGCTGGTCGTGGGCAGCCTGGCCCAGCGCTACGTCGAGTTCAACCGGGCGTCGCTGCAGCGCAGCCGGGAGCTCACCTTTTTGCGCGAGGCCGGTCGATCGCTGTCGGCCAGCCTGGACCCGCAGAAGGTATTGGCCGGCACCCTGGCCCGTGTCAACGAGGTGCTGGACGTGGAAGCTGCGTCGCTGGCCCTGCTGGACCCGGAAACGGGGTGGATCACCATCGAGCTGGCCATCGGCGGCGGCAACGAGGCGGTCCAGGGTCTGCGGCTGGAGTTGGGGCAGGGCATTGTCGGCCAGGTGATCGAAGAGGGACGCCCCGAGCTGGTGCCTGACGTCAGCGCCGATCCACGCTGGTACAAGGGGGTCGATCAGGTCAGCGGCTGGCAGACGCGGTCGATCCTGTGCGTGCCGCTGCGCGTCAAGGGACAGGTGATCGGCGCCCTGGAAGCGCTGAACAAGCGCGATGGGCCCTTTACCGAGGAGGACTTGCGGCTGTTGTCCTCGCTGGCGGACCTGGCGGCGCAGAGCATCGAGAATGCGCGCCTGCACGACCAGATCCAGCAGCACATGGAACGGCTGCAGTACGCCTACGACGAGCTGCAGCGGCTGGACGAGCTCAAGTCGACCTTTATCCGCAACGTGTCGCACGAACTGCGCACCCCCCTGGCCCTGATCGAGGGCTATGTGGAACTGATCCTGGAGGAGCAGATGGGCCCGCTGCGCCCCGAGCAGCGGCAGGGCCTGACCACGGTGATGGACAAGACAACCCTGCTGACCAGCATGGTCAATGACTTTATCTCGCTGCAGACCATCGGGGCGATGTACTTTGACCTGGAGATCCTGCGCCCGGAGACGATCGTCCAGGAGGCGGTGGAGCGGATCCGTCCCAAGGCCGAGAAGGCGCGCATCGAACTGGAGATGTGCCTTCCCGAGACCGGACCGCTGCCGTCGGTGCGGGGCGATGCCCGCCGCCTGGGACAGGTGTTCCACCACCTGCTGGACAACGCGGTCAAGTTCAGTCCCAACGGCGGGCGAGTGTGTGTGACCCTGGGGCAGGAAGGGGACATGGTGCTGGTCTCGGTGCAGGATGAGGGGATCGGCGTGCAAACCGGCGAGCTCGAGCGGATTTTCGACCGTTTCTACCAGGTGGACGGCAGCTCTACCCGGCGCTATGGCGGCACCGGCACCGGACTGGCCCTGGCCAAGGAGGTGGTGGAGGCCCACGGCGGCGCGGTGTTTGCCGAGAGCGAGCCCGGGAAGGGAAGCCGCTTCTCGGTCTTTTTGCCGGCCCTCGACGAGCAGGGTGGTGGGTAGGCAGTCCCAAAGGTGATCGAGGGAGGTACCAGTGTGAGCGAGCGCTTTGCCAATTTGCAGGCGGAGGTACGGGGATTCCGCCAACACATCCCCTCCGACGCTACCCACGCGCAGAAGCCGCTGGTCATCCTGTTGCACGGCATGGGCGGCGACCGCAATGACTGGATCAATCCCTTTCAGGATCGCAATTGGCCGTACGATCACCACCGCGATCCGGACAGGGTGGACCTGGGCGTGCACAGCCGCCCGCCCATTGCCACACTACCGGGCGTCGAGCGGCGGCGGTTCCTGTCGCCCCGCGTGCAGAGCAACTCGCGGGGCGCCGATGGCAGCGACGACCGGAGCTGGTGGCACGCCCTGGTCGAGGCTGGCTTTCCGCTGCTCACCTACTCCCAGCATTCGGGCCTGATGGTGCCCTTCGGCGAGGGGCCGGTGGCCGAATTCACGCGGTTCATGGAGACGCTGCAGCGCGATCTGTTGCGCCAACCGGATTGGCAGCAGCGACAGGTGGTGATCGTGGGACATAGCCGGGGCGGGCTGATCGCTCGCGCCTACCTGGGCCAGGACGAGGTCAAGGTGGGACAGGGGACGCGCTTTCCGCGCGTCGAAGGGCTGATCACCATCTCTTCGCCCCACCAGGGCAGCCACATGGCGCTGCTGGACGACCGGGTCATTGCCTTCTTGGACAGGCTCGGGCGGTTTCTACCCTTCCTACCCGGCGACGTGATCGAAGGGCTCAAGGAAAAGATTGACGCCTACGTGGGCGACCATGGCGACGAGATCGAGCCCGATAGCCCGCTGTTCCGCGCCATGGAGGCCCAGGAGCCGATCCCGGGGGACATTCGCTACATCACGGTGGGCGGGACGTCGCCGCGCTTCCTGCGGGTCTATGTGTGGCTCTTTTCTGTTGGCAGCAATCTGCCCAAGAGGTCGGCCAGTGGCAAAATTGAATTCCACTGGCAGGCCCGGGCGCGGGAGGTCAAAGGCGCATCGCCCTTCCCCGAGGGCCTGCCCCTGCGGCTGTTGCGCCTGCGGTTGGACGAGATCATGGCCGACCGGGGCGATGGCCTGACCGCCGACGGTCGTTGCCGCCTGCCGCCGTCGTTCAACACCGAGGAGCACTTTTCGGTGCCGCTCAGCCACGCCGAGGAGCTGTGGTCCCCCGACTTGCAGGTGCAGATCATCGAGCGTTTGCGCAAGTTCCAGTAGTGTGGAGCGTAGCGTCCGTCCTCGGGCCCGATCCGCCCCCGAGGACGGCGCCCGTTCGGAAACGGGGGCTTGAGCGAGGGCTCAAAATCCGTGCTCACAATCCACGCCATGGGGTACCCGTAGGCTAGCAGGAGCCTATCCGTTGCCGCGGCGTACTTGCAGGATGGTCGATTTCCCGTTACAATGGGGGGCATGTCTAAGCAACAGATTCCGCTGGACCGCCGCCGTTTTCTGCGGTTGGCCGGCGCCGCAGCCCTGAGCGCCTATCTTTCGGCCTGCGGTGTGTCCACAGGCACCCCGGGCGCCGATCCGTCCCCCAGCCCCACAGCGACCCGGATCGCCGGAGCCACGGCTGCGCCCAGTGCGACGCGCAGACCGCCGCCCACGGTGCCGACCGGCGCACCGGCGGGCACCCCTGTACCGACGGCGGCTGAGGCATCGGCCACGCCCGAGGACCCGTTCGCCTCGCCGCTGGATTCACCCCTGGCGACAGCCACCGAAGCGCCGCCGACGCCCACGCCGACCCCGCCACCAACCCCGTTCCCGGCCGGCCCACCCACCAAGCTGGGTTTGTTCGTGGCCTGGTTCCATCCCCAGATCATGGATCTGGTCGCCACGCGCAACGTGACGGTGCTCAAAACCCTGGAGTTCGATCCCGCTTTCCTGGCCGGAGTCAAAGACCGCTCGCCCGACACGCTGATTGTGGGCCGGGTGACGCTAGGACAACTGCAGCTCGACCGGGCTGACCTGCAGGCCGAAGCCCAGCGGGCCGTCGAGGCGGTCCTACCCTTTGCGCTGGACGGGCAGCGCGCGGGGCTGGTGGACGCCTGGGAGGGGTTCAACGAGCCGGTGCCCGGCGACCTGGACCAGATGCGGAGGTTGGCCGACCTGGAGGTCGAGCGGGTGCGCCTTCTGGCCCAGAACGGCTTGCGGGCGGTGGTGGGCAACTTTGGCGCGGGCCAGCCTCCCCTCGAATGGTGGCCCGCCTTTCGCCCGGCGCTGGAGGCAGCCCAGGCGCAGGGGGGCTTTTTGGGACTGCACGAGTACTCGGCGCCGACAATATGGTTCAACACCAACCGCCAGCCCCTCGACTTTGGGGCGCATGTGAACGACGAGGGCTGGCTGACGCTGCGCTATCGCAAGGTCTATCGCCAGTACCTCGATGGCTGGGGACTGCGCCTGCCGCTGCTGATCACCGAGTGTGGGGTGGACGGGCTGGTGGCCAACCGCCCGGGCCCGCCAGGCAAGGGATGGAAGGACTTTGCCGGCTACTGGGCCGAGCTGGGCATGGGCTGGGACACGGCAGGCAACTATGTCGAGCAATTGGCCTGGTATGACAGCCAGCTACAACTGGACGACTATGTGCGGGGGGCGACGGTGTTCGCCATGACCGCTTTCCAGGAGTGGGAGAGCTACCAACTCCAGGGGGATGCAGCGACCATCCTGCAGCAGTACCTGTCGGTGCACCCCTTGAGGTAGAGGGGTTGCCCCTATCGCTCGTCGAGAAACGACCGGATCTGTTCTGCTGCCGTCCGGTAGCCTACCGGCCTGCCGCTGAAGCGGTACAGCTCGTCCAGGCTGCTGGCATCCCCGCCGAACTTGGCCTTCATCCCTGCCCAAAGCACCTGGTTCATGTCCAGGTCCTGCATAAAAGTCTTTGCTTCTTTGCGGGCCAGGCGGTCCAATTCGTCGGCCAGTTCCCCTAGCTGCCCGCGCAGTTCCCCGGGATCGTCGGTGTGCGCCTGGATCTCCTGCACGCGATCCAGGGCGACCTGGAGGCCCTGTGCGACGCTCAGCCCATAGCCGGGCAATGTGGGGGGACTACCGGCCTGGGGCGATTCAGGGGCGCGGTGCCTTTCGATCTGCTCCTGGAGGGTTTCCATGAGGCTGGGGAGGCGGGTTGCCAGGGTGCTCGGCTGCCCGGGCCGCAGGCGCTCCGCGGCGTAGGCGATGAACTCGGGCGGGTATTCGCCCTCGTGCTGGAGCGCATCCAGCAGCCTGTCGTACTCGGCCTGCATCATCTCCCAGAAGGAGCGGTACCGCATGGCGCCTGACAGCCAGGAGGCGAAATACCAGGCTTCCCATTCGCCGCCTGGTGTGACCACCCGGGGATTGAGCAGGTAGATCGCGCCGTCACGGGTGTCCAGATCGCTGATCTCCAGAGCGGTGCGCAGGTATTCGGACCTGATGAGCGCGGAATCCTGGGCTTCTCCGTAGATAAAGTACTCCTGATCGGGCACAGGCAGCACCGGGCCAAAGAGCGTCTCGCCCATCAGCCAGTCCTCGATCAGGCTGGACCGCCGGGTGGCCAGCCACTCGATCTCGTCCGTCGACCAGAACCTGCCCAGAAATGGAACGACCGTACGCCAGCCATTGGTGACCTGCAGGAATGCCCGGTAGGAGGGTGGCAGCGTCCTCTGCAAGCGGGCCTCGGCCTGGGCGATCTGGGTCTCTGCCGCGGGGGGGTAGCCGAGCCAGGCCGATGCCCGGACGCCAGGCGGAAACACGCACTCCAGCTCGGTGGAAAGCACGGCCTGGCTCCAGTGTGTTAACAGGGTCTTCCAATCGTAATCAGGCATCAAACCAAGCAGGAGAATGGTAGGCAGGGGTCTCGATCATGACCGGTTTCCCCCCTCACCCTGGCCCTCTCCCCCCGGGGGAAGAGGGAAGCGGCTCCTCTCCTTTGATACGCTCCTGTAGGTCCAGTCCCGGCGCAGCAGGGAGAAGCTGCGCACGTCGTGGAATTGGCCCTTCCAGTAGCAGGCCTCCCGCCGGATCCCCTCGTCCCGGAATCCCAGCTTGGTCAATAGCCCTATCGAGGCTTTGTTCTCCAGGTCGGTCAGGGCCTCGACGCGGTTGAGCCGGAAGAAGAACCGCCGGCTGAAGCAAAAGTCGAGCATGGTCGTCAGGGCCTCGGTCATGATGCCCCGCTGCCAGTGCGCTGGGTGCAGGTCGTAGCCGATCTCCACCGAGCGAAAGGGCCTGTTAGGCTGGTAACAACCGCAGGAACCGATGACCTCCTCCGGCCCGCGTAGCGGGGTGATGGCCCAGTAGGTGCCGGCTCGCTTGCCCCACAGCCCGGCCCGTACCTGGAGGATCTGTTCCGCCTCCGCGATGGAGTGTACGGTGTCGAGGTTGTGGTAGCGGGTTACCTCCTCGTGGGCAAAGATGTCCAGGATCGCCGGGGCATCGGAGGCCTGGAATTCCCGGAGGACCAACCGCCTGGTGGTCAGGACTGGAAACTCGGTCATGGTCCTTGCACCAGTCCAGCCTCAATCGACCACGGCGCTTTCGAGAATGGCAAATTGCTGCCTTTCGCAGTCGATCTCGGCCAGCACGCCATAGGGCAGCACAAACATGGGATCGGTGTGGCCGAAATCCATGCGGGTGACAATGGGCAGGCCGGTCAGTCCCTGCTCTGCGGCGACCACCTGGAGAATGGCCTGGTCATACTCGGAGAATTCCTCCGGGGGCACCTCGCCCCCCGGGCGACCGAACAGCAGGCCGGACAGGCGGTCGAGGATGCCCATCGCGGCGTAGGTTCGAAGGCAGCGGGTTACCTCGACGGGCGGGGGCGCTTCCTCTGACGTGTCCAGGAAGAGGATGGCGTCCTGCCAGATCTCTGCCTGGGGCCAGACGTCTGTACCTCGCAGCCAGTCCAGGACTTCCAGGCAACCGCCCATCAGGCGCCCGCGCCGGGTCCCTTCTCCCTGGAGGAACAACCAGCCTTGCGATGGGTTCATCTTGCGCTTGCGCAACTGGTTCTCGGGCTCTGCCCAGTCGAGGAATTCGACCGTCCAGCCGCCGGTATTGGGGACAATGGGGCCAGGGGGTGCCGAGGAGAAGAGGGTCCTGCGCACCGCTTCGACCATATAGGGGAACAGGCCGCCGTTCTCGGCAAAACCGGCCATGATGGACGGTCCGTAGAAGGAGACCAGGCCGGCTTTGAAGCAAGCCAGGTGGCTGACGGTCGTATCCGAATAGCCCATAAAGATCTTGGGATTGGAGCGGATGGTATCCAGATCCAGGTGCGGCAGGAGCCGGATCGAGTCCTCGCCGCCGATGGTAGAGATGATGGCTTTGATGGCCGGATCGGCAAAGGCCGCCGTCAGATCATCCGCTCTAGCCCCCGGGTTGCGCTGCAACCAGTCCTCGTCGCGCAGGGCGTGGGGTGTCTCGACGACCACCAAGCCGAATTCGTCTTGAAGCTGCCGTTTGCCCGCCTGGTAGCGATGGGGAAACGTCCCCGGCCCTCCCCAGGAGAGGGAGACGGCTGCCACTCTGTCTCCGGGTTGCAGTTTTCGCGGCTTGATCATGCCGGATTCCATGGGCTGTTCCTTCTGGTGGGTGCTATTCCGCGTCGCCCTCCCCCTCATCCCCGGCCGGCTGATCCTCCCCGGTCCCTGCCTCTTCTTCCGGGTTGTCGCCCGAATCCTCCTCCTTCGACTCCTCGTCCTTGCCCTTGAGATTCTCGGCGATCTCGGCCAGGCGGTCCATCACCCGGCCATGGACCGAATCCTCGGGGTAGGTTCCGTCCTCGTCCAGCTCGCCAGCAGGCACGCCGGTGAGGATCTCGATCCCCTCGTCCACGGTGCGCACCGGGTAGATGTGGAATTTGCCCTCGGCCACCGCCTGCCGCACCTCAGCGCGCAGCATCATGTTGACTACGTTTTGCTGGGGCACGATCACGCCCTGCTCGCCGGTCAGCCCCCGGCGCTTGCAGGTCTCGAAAAAGCCCTCGATCTTTTCGTTGACCCCGCCGATGGGCTGGACATTGCCCTGCTGGTCCACTGCCCCGGTGACGGCAATCCCCTGCTTCAAGGGCAAGTCGCTCAGGCTGCTGAGCAGGGCGTACAACTCGGTCGAGCTGGCGCTGTCGCCGTCGATCTCACTGTGCATCTGCTCGAATGAGATGGAGGCCGACAGGCTCAACTGCTCTTCCAGGGCGTACTTGCCGCCCAGGTACCCGGTCAGGGTCAGCAGTCCCTTGTCGTAGAAGCGGCCGCTCAGCTTGGCCTCCCGGTCCAGCGACACGACCCCCGCCTTACCGGTATAGGTGCGGACCGTGATGCGCGAGGGACGGCCAAAGGCATAGTTCCCCATCGACAGGACCGACAGGCCGTTGATCTGGCCCACCGCCTCGCCCTCGGTGTCCACGCGCAGGGTGCCGTCATCGATCGCTTCCTGGATCAGCTCCTCGGCCCGGTTGGCACGGTAGATCCGTTGCTCCATGGCCTGCTGCACATTCTCTGCCGTCGTGGCATCGCGACCCTCGCGCCTGGCCCAGTAGTTGGCCTCGCGGATCAGGTCGGCGACATCGCCAAAGCGGGTGGACAGTTTCTGCTGGTGACCGGCCAGCCGCGAGCCATACTCGATCACGCGGCCCACTGCCTCCCGGTCGAAGGAGAGCAGCGCCTCCTCGTGGCAGCGGGCGGCGATAAAGCGGGCATAGTGGCCACAGGTCTCGGGCGTCCGCTCGAATTGGGCGCCGAAATCGGCCTGGACCTTGAACAGCTTGCGAAAGTCCTCGTCGTACTCGTGGAGCAGGTAATAGGTCATAGGGTCGCCGATGAGCAGCACCTTGACCTGGAGTGGGATCGGCTCGGGTTCCAGCGTCACGGTCGATACCAGTTGCAACTGCGCGCCGGCGCTTTCGGTGCGGATGCAGCGGTTCTTGAGCGAGCGCTTCAGGGCTTCATAGGCCAGGGGGTTGCTCGCCAGCCCGGTCATCTCTACCACCAGGTAACCGCCGTTGGCCCGGTGCAGGCAGCCGGCTTTGATCATGGTAAAGTCGGTCATCAGCGCGCCGAACTCGGAGCGGTGCTCGATGCGGCCGACCAGGTTGCCAAAGGTGGGGTTGGATTCCAGGACGACAGGTGCGCCGGTCTGTTCGCTGTTGTCCACGATGACATTGATCGTGTAGCGTTTGTAGAGCGCTTCCCGCTGTCCGGCCAGCATGGCTGCCGTCAAACCCTCGCCTGTCTCCTCCTCCTGCTTGAAGCCCGCCACGTTGTCCACGACATCGTCGTGCATGGCAGCCAGGTGTTCGGGAATCTCGTCCAGGTGCCCGTATTTCTGCACCAGGTCGTCGATGAGATGGTTGACGGCAAAGTCGGCGATCTCGCGGTCAAAGTCCTGGAGGCGACGCTTGGTGGTCTTTTCCAGGTCGCGGATGGTGCGCATCGTTTCGGCCATCTCGACCTGGAGCACCTGCTGGCGGTTTTCGATCTGCTGGCGCGTGGCCTCGTCGAGCTTTTGGTAGGCCTCGGGCGTCAGCACCTGCCCGTTGAGCACCGGCGCGATGCCCAGGCCCATGGCTGTTTTGAGCAGCGTGAAGCCATGCTCGTTCACCTTGTGCTCCAACTGGGCGAACTCGGTATTGCGTGTCTCCTGCATCTCGCGGATGATCGTCTCCCGCTGCTTCTGATAGTCCTCGCTCTCAAAGGCGCGGGGGATCTCGCGCTGCAGGTCGGCCACCAGTTCTTGCATATCGCGCCGCAACTCGCCGGCCGTGCCTGGCGGCAGGGCGATGGCATTGGGCTTGTTGGGGTCGGAAAAGTTATAGACATAAATCCAATCGTTGGGAACCGGCTGCTCGGCGGCGATGCGGTCCAGGAAGGTACGGATGGTGGTCGACCGGCCGGTGCCGGTGTAGCCCAGGGCGTAGACGTTGAAGCCAAAGCTGGCGATGCCCATGCCGAAATCGATGGCCTGCACCGCCCGGTCCTGGCCGATGATGGCCACCTCGCCGGGCAGGGACTCGGTGGTCTCAAAGTCCAGGCTGGCCGGGTCGCAGGGGTTCCACAGTTCGTCGGCTGTCAGCTCTTTTGGTTTGTCGCTCATGGTGATCTGTCACCTCCGTGGGTGGTAGGCAGATTATAGCGGGAAAGTGGGGAATTGGGAAATTGGCGGACTTGAGAATCGGCGCGTCTGGCAGCGGGATGGTCCGCGGCCTAGCGGCCGCAGGCGTACCTGGCGACGATCTGGTGCATCTGGTCCACTGCAGCTTCCATGTCCCGGACCATTTTGAACTGGGTGCGACAGCGGTCCAGGTTGTGGTCCTGGCGGTGGATGCGGAAATAGACGTCGCCGTTCAGGTGGTCGGTCAGGAAGCGCATCCCGCACTCGAGGGTCATCAGCTTGGCGGAGAAGGGCAGGTACTCGATCTCCAGGGGCGTGAGAAAGTCGCGGGCTGCGTCCAGGTAGCCCCAGGTCAGCCGGTCAAAGATCTCGAGGTCGATGGTCACTTTGTCCAGGTCAGGCTCGTCCTCGGCGGCCGGGTTGGCGCCAGAGCGCACCGCGTCGCCGAAATCGTACAGCGACAGCCCGGGCATGACGGTGTCGAGGTCGATGACACAGATCCCCTCCCCCGTCTCGTCGTCGATCATGACGTTGTTGAACTTGGTGTCGTTATGGGTGACACGCTGGGGGAGTTGGCCCTGGGCCAGCAGGTCCAACAGCACCGAAGTGTCCGCAGCCCGACGCTCCACGAATGCGATCTCATCCCGGACCGCGTACGCCCGGTTGCAGGCGTCGCGTTCCACGGCCTGGAGAAAAGCCTCGAAGCGCTTCGGCGTGTGGTGAAAGTCGGGGATGGTCTCGTGGAGTTGGTCTGCCGGAAAGTCGCTGACACCCTGCTGGAACCGGCCAAATGCCCGGCCCACATGGTAGACATGGTCCAGGTCTTCGGCGATCTCGTAGGTCCGCGCGCCTTCGATGAACAGGGCGGCCCGCCAGTACTCGCCTTCGCTGGTGTGCAGGAGGGTGGTGCCGCAGCGGGTGGGGACCAGGTTCAGGGTCTCCCGCGCTGGATCTCCCCCCGTGGACGCGATCTTGGCCGAGAGGTGGGTGGTCACGCCCTCGATGTTCTCCATCAGCCGGTCGGGCTGGCGGAAGACATGGTGGTTGATCCGCTGCAACAGGTAGCGATGCGTCGCGCTGCCGGCCCTGCGGAAACAGGCGGCGTAGGTGTCGTTGATGTGGCCCGAGGGCAGCGGTTCGGCGCCCAGGTAGGTGCCCTCGAAGGCAAAGTGTCGGACGATGTCAGTCAGATCAATCCCCATGGCTTTCGGATTCCCAGAGAGATGGATGTACGCTGGCTTCCGGACCATTATGCACGCGAAAGGGCATATTTGCAACTCTTGGCCAGGGCCGGGAAACCACTGATGGACTGAGCGCGCTGAGCGCACTGAGGTGGGGTGCGCCAGGCCCGGTGTTGTCACAGGATCAGTGTTTCAGTGGTTCCTGTGCCTGGAATGCGTCCGAGGCACGCCGGTCGGGCGACCTGGGACGGGCGGCAAGCACGAGCTATTTTCCCCCGCGCGACCTGGCGATCAGCCACAGCCACCACAGTTGCCGCCGGAGCCGCAGCCACAGGTCCCGGATACGCCAGCCCTCCCGGTCGCCGACCGGTTCGGGGCTGTACTGGACCCGGGTGTAGCTCTCGGACAGGTCTTTCACGGCAGACGGGGCCTCGGCGGCGGCGCGCCGGACCTGCGACCAGCGGGTATCCTGGCCACGGCTGCGCAGATCCTCGCCCAGGGCGGCGCCGTACTCGTGGGGCGTTTGCCCGTCGCGGAGGGGCTGGCCCAGGCGGGCTCCCCAGCGCACCAGCCGCTCGTGGCGGTCGCGCACCATCCCGGCGGCCGTCGCATCGCGCCGCTGCCCGGGCAGCCAGATCCAGGCCACCAGCGCCACGCCCAGCAGCAGGATGGCGCCCAGCAGCAGCAGCCCCCAGGGCACCTGCTGCCACCAGGGATGGGACCGGGCCGGCAGGGGCGGCACATCGGGCACGGGCTGGACCTGGCCGCCAGCGGGGCGGTACAGGCCGGGCAGCCCCGCCGTCGGCTCGAACTCGACCCAGCCGATGCCCTCGAAATAGACCTCGGCCCAGGAGTGGCCGTCTTCCTCGGTCACCACCCAGCGCCCGGCGTCGTGGTCGTAGGTGCCCTGCGCGTAGCCGGTGGCAAAGCGGGCCGGCACGCCCACCGCCCGGGCCATGACCACCATGGCCGACGCATAGTAGTCGCAGTAGCCCTCCTGCTGGTCAAAGAGAAAATAGTCCACCACGTCGCGGTTGGCCGGTGGGTCCGGCAGGTCCAGGGTATAGGTGTAGGTCCGCAAAAAGACCTCGATGGCCCGCGATTTGTCATAATCTGTCCCGGCATCCACGGTCACCGCCTGGGCCAGGTCCAGGACCCGCTCGGGCACCGATTCGGGCAGGGACAGGTAGCGCTCGGCCAGGTCGGGCGGCAGGTCGGGCGGGGCGGCGCGCAGCGCGTCCACGGTAGGCTGCGGCGGCCGGGAGACGACGGTGTACCGCCCCGCACCCCCCTCCGCGGCCTTCTCCAGCCGCGCCAGGTCGCCGGGTCCCCGCCACCAGGCCTCTACTGGCTGGTCGACCTGCAGGGGGGCGTTGGTGGCGTAGAGGTAGGGCACGTTGGGCGCAACCGGCTCAAAGGTCTGCAGCAGCTCGAACCCGGGCGACGGCTCCCGGTCCAGGGGCTGGCCCGCCGCGGCGCTACGGGCCTCTGCCGGGCTGCTGGCCCAGCCGGAGCCGGTGTAGATGTCCAGGGTCTCGCTCCGCCAGTAGCGGGCGGGCGCTGCCGGCAGGTCCGCGGCGGGCAACCCTACCTCGATCTCTTCGGGGCGGGGTGGCGGGGGATCATTGGTGTCGACATAAAAGACTATCGTCTCACCCAGTTCCGGGCTGCCACCCAACAGGTGCGACCGGGGCAGCGCCCCCCTGCCCGTTCCACCGGGGCCGCGCCCTTCATCCAGCGGCCCCACCACCTGCTCGACCTGGTCCCAGAAGGCGCGACTCACCCGGCCAAAGCCCCGGGTGGGAACGAGGACGGCCAGGAGGATCACGAACAAGATCCAGGGCGTGGCAGCAAGGACCAACTCCAAACCAAGGTTGTCGGGATAGTCGGTCTCGCTGCGCTCCCAGCGCTCGCGGTGGATCCAGAGCTGGCCCACGGCCACCAACCAGAGGGTGCAGAACAGGTAGATGAGGAGGTAAAAGGCGATCTCGGGGTAAAAGATGACCACCGGCGTCAGGAGCGCCCCGCTGGGTACCAGGCCCGCCAGGGCCGACTCCCGCCGGTAGATCCACCAGGTGGCAAGAAAGGCCACCGACCAGGCCACAAAGGCGGCCAGCAGGCGGTAGAGGGTGGTCGTCCAGAACGACCCGCCCTGGAGCAGCGAGCCCAGGTCCCAGGCCAGTTGGTTGCCCAGGTTGGCGGTCTGGGCCCACAGGTGGCCGGTCGAGCCATGGGAGGGCAGGGGCAGCACAACCAGGTCCCTCAGCCACAGGCGCAGCCAGAGGACCCCGTAGCGCAGGTCGTCGCCGACGGTGGACAGGGGGGGCAGCAGCCGCCCAATGGCGATGGCCGCCAGTCCCAGGCCCAGCAACGCACCCAGGATCAGGGCTGCCCGCTCCGAGATCCGGGTGCGGGCCAGGGTCAGGGCGACCAGCGTGGCCAGCACGGTCA
>Ga0180438_10003798_pt1 | contig 22380 bp, 20 predicted proteins | sample SS_ome_12_FD_132455 | JGI IMG/M metagenome (GOLD analysis project Ga0180438, IMG submission 132455) | Hypersaline lake sediment archaeal communities from the Salton Sea, California, USA - SS_3_D_2 metaG | ecosystem: Environmental > Aquatic > Non-marine Saline and Alkaline > Hypersaline >...
TAAAGCTTCCTCTTTTATCTGCATATTTAATTCTCTTACTGTTGATATATCCATTCGTATCTCCTTTATAATTGTTTTTTGGATAAGTGATTATTTAATTCCAGAACAGGCTAGAAATATCAGGGGCTCACCATAAAATCTTCGATTGTACTCGGCAAGCATAGCATAGGATGCTCAAAACCGTCCTTACGGCAGGCTATTGGTTAACTTAAGCGTAACTTAAATAGTCACATTACCGTTGTGCAAATGAGTATATTCGCTATCTAAGATTGTTTACAATCAACGCATAAGCGTAGTTTTACTTCCTGCAATTGACATGAATGGAAAAACCTGATAACATCAACCTGTAATTACAGGATAACAGGTAAAAAGAAAATTGAAGGAGATTGTATGCCTGGTTTGGTTCGAATATGTCTGGTCGGCGCAGGTAGAGTTGCTAAGGTACATGCACATTCACTGGTCAGGCACGTGCCTCAAGGTGAACTTGTTGCCATTGTCGATACTTCACCAGAAACATTACAGGATACGGCGGATACGTTTTCAATCGACAGCCGTTTTGTATCCTTGGAGCAGGCTTTGGAGAGCGCACAATTTGATGCGGTTGTGATAACAACGCCCACTTTTACACATAAAGATTTGGCTGTAACAGCTGCTCATTCTGGGAAACACATATTATTAGAAAAACCAATGGCATTGAATTTGGAAGGATGTGATGACATCATAGCTGCAGCCAAAGATAGTGGTGTGTTGCTGCAGCTGGCGTTTATGCGCCGATTTGATCCAGAATTTCAAGCGGCGGCAGAACGTATTGAGGCTGGGGAAATCGGTAAACCGATGATGATAAAATCGCTGACGCATGGACCCGGTTTGCCGCCAGCATGGGCGCGTGATTTAGAAACCTCAAATGGGAACCTGGCGGAAGTCAACAGCCATGATTGGGACTGCATCCGCTGGTTGATGTTTGATAATTATCAGAGAATATATGTGGAGGCGGCTAATTTCAAAGGCCAAGCACGCGGAGTAGATACTGAGAATTTTTACGATACCGCGCTGGCCAGCATCCGGTTTGAAAACGGCGGTTTGGGATCAATATCCAGTGTGTGCCCGTGTGATTATGGATATGATGCGCGTGCTGAGATCATTGGAGAAAAAGGAATTATGCAGATTGGTCAAATGGGGGGACAAGCAGTTGTTGTTTGTACTGACCGGGACCAGGGTTTAATCACTCCCATCTACAGAACCTGGCCTAAACGATTTGAGTGGGCATATATCCGTGAGATGGAGCATTTCGTCGAATGTATTGCGAGTGAGAGAGAACCAAAAGTTGGAGGGGAGGATGGACGCTGGGCAGTGGCTGGCGTGCTCGCAGCGACAGCTTCATTTTTAGAGGAACGCCCGGTTTTAATGAAAGAGGTTATGAGTTGATAAGCAGGTCGAATGAAGGATAGCATGCTTGCGGCGGTGTATCATGGACCGGAAGACCTGCGGGTTGAAGAAACACCTATCCCAGATCTCGGTCCGGCTGAATTGTTATTGAAAGTGGTCAGCACCGGAATTTGTGGTACCGATTTACGCATCCTACATGGTACACATCGTAAATATCCTGCAGGAACGGTGCGTATACCCGGGCATGAAGTAGTCGGGGATGTTATAAGAATTGGTTCATCCGTTAGAGGATATAAAATTGGGCAAAGAATGTTTATGGCGCCGAATATGGGCTGCGGTCGCTGCCGACAGTGTATATCTGGTAATAATAATTTATGCGCAGAATACGATGCAGTTGGAATTACACTTGACGGTTCATTTGCCGAATATATGAGGGTGCCAGCTAAGGCGATAATCCAGGGAAATCTTATTCCGATAAATAAGGAGATGGATGCTGCTGCTGCGGCGCTCATCGAACCCTTCGCCTGTGTGCTGCGCGGTCAAGATGCACTGCATATTCAACCTGGGGAAACGGTTCTCGTGATCGGCGCAGGCCCCATCGGTGCCATGCATGTTATATTAGCCCAACTTCGGGGAGCAGCAAAGGTAATTGTGAGTGAGGTAAACTTGGAAAGAGCTGGCAAGGTGAAAGAATTGGGCGCAGATCGAGTTATAAACCCAAACGTAGAGAATCTGAAGATGGCGATAAAAGAAGAAACTAATGGTATCGGTGTTGATGCGGTTGTCGTGGCTGCACCGGTCCATGATGCCCAAGAGCTGGCGCTAGAGGTGGCAGCGATCGGCGGGCGTATCAATTACTTTGGTGGATTACCGAAGGACAATCCGACAATCAACTTCAATTCGAATATCCTGCATTATAAAGAATTAATTGTCACTGGAACTACCGCCTGCAGCACAGAGGATAACAGGCGCGCAGCTGCAATTGCAATTTCAGGCCGGACAGATCTTGGAAAATTGATTGGAGCTCGTTTCCCGTTATCAGAAGCGAAAGGGGCATTCTCCGCTGCAGAAGATTGCAAGTCATTAAAAGTTGTGATTGAACCTTGAGAGTTACTCGTATTATAAAATAATAATTGAAAATCCAGGGAGGGAAACCGCCATCTTGTTTTATTTGGGTGAGATATTTCTATAGAACAATATAGCGCAAGGATTTAAGTACTCCCATAAAAGGAGGAGTTAGATATATGTCCGATAAACCGTTTACTTTCGATATCGTGCATCAGGAAAAAATGATATTGAGCAAGTACGACAACCATATCGTACGCCGGTTATCCGCTATGAAAGGTCAATTCAGCGATGCAGAGGCTTATGAGCGAATGCTTGCAGAAAAAGACAGGGTTCTATATGAGGTTTATGAAGTGGAGCGGCCCAAAGCCACTGGTGAGCTATTACATGGGCTTTCGATTGTGCTCTCAGGAAAAGTAGGAAATGAATTCAATATGACCAAAGGCCATTTCCATAGTGTGATAGAGACATCCGAGGTATATTACTGCCTTAGAGGAGTAGGTTATATGGTGATGGAAACGCCAGAAGGTAAATGGGCGGTGGAACCATTTAAGCCTCAAAGCGTTTTATATGTCCCACCACGTTGGGCTCACCGGTCGATAAACACCGGAGAAGAGGACCTGGTATTGTTCTTTGTATATCCTGGCAACGCCGGACATGATTATGGTTCGATTGAAAAGCAAGGTTTTCGGAAATTAATTGTCCAAAAAGACGGTAAACCATTTATTATTGATAATCCGCGTTGGCTGCCCCCGGAGGAGCGCTGATGCCGGATTTAAAATCTTACCGCGTACTGGTGACGCCGACATCCTATGCCCTGAACGATATTAAATTACGAACTGAGTTAGAAGAGCAGGTTGGGGAGGTAATATATAACACATTGGGCCGACCGCTCAAATCACAGGAACTGGTTGAATTGATTCCGGGTGTAGATGGATATATTGCAGGCCTGGATGAGATTAACAAAGATGTTATTAATAAAGCGAAACGGTTGAAGGTTATCGCCCGTTATGGGGTAGGAGTAGATGCGGTCGACCTAGAGGCAGCACGGGCGAAAGGAATTGTTGTCACCAATACCCCAGGAGCAAACTCGGCTTCCGTGGCTGAACTTACTGTCGGTTTAATCTTATCGCTGGCGCGGAATATCCCACAAGCGGTACAAGCTACAAAATCAGGCAGTTGGTCACGTCTACGCGGACGCTCATTGGTGGGAAAAATAATCGGTCTATTAGGATTTGGATCGATAGGTAAGCAAGTGGCGCGCAAATTATCCGGCTTTGATTGTGAGATGGTTGCATACGATCCGTTTCCGGATAGAGAAACCGCTGAGGAACTGAGCGTATCATTTGTGAATATGGGGGAGCTTATCAGGCGGTCTGATTTTCTATCTCTGCATATGCCATTAACCCCGGAAACCAGCGGTCTTGTTGACGCTACATTTCTCTCTTCAATGAAGTATGGTTCATGTTTGATCAACACTTCGAGGGGAGAAATGGTCGATGAAACTGCATTATTTGAGGCGCTAGAGATTGGTCAATTGAACGGGGCGGCACTGGATGTATTCGCGAAGCAGCCTCCCAATCCTGAGAACCCTCTGCTCAGCCATCCAAAAGTATTGAGCACGCCTCATATGGGCGCACACACGGATGGAGCTGTAGACGCTATGGGCTGGGGGGCTTTATTGGATTGCCTAACGGTACTTCAAGGCGAGGAGCCTCAAAACCGAGTAATCTAAAAATTTTCAAATTTGAAAGGTGACCATGAGCAAAGAAGAAACATTAAACCGTGTGAGAGAATTAGGACTGCTGGCAGTGATCCGCGGTCCTTCTCAAGGATTGACTTTAAAGATGGTGGATGCATTGGTGGAAGGCGGTGTACATGGAATTGAGATCACTTACAGCACGCCAGATGCCACTCAGGTGGTTTGTTCACTGAATAAAAAATATGGTCAAAAAATCCTTTTAGGGATGGGAACACTTACTAAAGCAGCACAGGTTGAAGAAGCCAAAGCCATAGGCGCGAATTTTATTGTCAGCCCGCATTTTGAGACAGAATTGGCGGGCGCAATGGTTTCCAGCGGTTTAGGGGTGATGATAGGTGCATTCACACCCTCCGAAGTCGTGCAGGCATACAGGAATGGTTCGGATGTAATAAAAATATTCCCGGGTTCACTGGGAGGGCCAGCATATATAAAAGCATTACGGGGACCTTTCCCTGAAATTCCAATGATGCCTACAGGCGGGGTGAGCCCAGAGATTTTGAGGGAATGGTTTGCTGCCGGTGCGGTAGCTGTAGGTGCAGGGAGTAAGCTCTGCCCTTGGGATTGGGCAAGAGCAGGTCGCTTTCAAGATATCAGCATGCGTGCTTCCGAATTTGTTAAGGCTGTTGAAGAAGCGCGGAGGTAAAGAATAATTTTGCGTTTATTTTTTTACACACAAGGAGCCGCGTATGACAGGTAGTGTCGAGTACCAGATCGTAACAAAAACTGTTCCAACATTCTTCTTTGTCGGAGTTACAACAGCAAAATCGTCAATTATGAAAGTCTTCCCTCGCTGGATGGAAGCAATCGGATGTTCAGAGATCATCATTGAAGGAATCGACCACAAGATACATGATAAGCCGGAATCATACCGGGCGACGGTGGCGCAGTTTAAATACGACCCGCTCTCATTAGGTGGTCTCGTGACGACTCACAAAATAGATCTCCTGGAAGCAGCCAGGTATATGTTCGATGAACTGCATTCATCAGCAAAGCTCACTGGGGAAGTGTCCAGTATTTCAAAGCAAGATGGAAAGTTGATAGGTCAAGCAAAAGATCCGCTGACATCAGGATTGAGTATGGATGCATTTCTAGGTAATGGGTATTTTGCAGAAACGGGAGGAGACGTGCTGTGTTTCGGCGCTGGAGGTTCTGGTAAAGCGATATCTCTGCACCTGATCAATAAGGAATTCCCTGCTGACCGACCGAAAAAGATGGTTGTAGTGAACCGCTCTCAAGGTCGTTTAGATAGTTTGCAGGAAATGGTGGAAAAGTTGGAGACGGATATCCAATTTGAGTACATCCAAAGCGCCGATCCAACAAAGAACGATGAGGTGATGGCTTCCATGGTTGATGGAAGCGTAGTGATAAACGCCACAGGCATGGGCAAAGATACGCCTGGGTCTCCTGTAACAGATGCGGGTTTATTTCCAACAGGTGGATGGGCGTGGGAAATCAATTACCGGGGAGAACTGGACTTCTGGCACCAGGCTATGGCTCAAAGGGATACACGCGATGTAAAGGTCGAAGACGGCTGGCTGTATTTTCTGCATGGTTGGACACAAGTGATAGCTGAAGTGCTGCATATAGAATTTGACGATGAGACATTCAATAAGCTGGCAGAAATCGCTGAAGGACTTCGTCCAGAACTGGTTTACCAACCCAGGGCACGCAATTAAATAAATTATGCCTGAAAAGCATAAAATTCGTAATTTTCTGCTTATCAGGATCGAGAAACATCTTTTATCGAATAGTTCAATTATTTCGGCAAACTTCATGTATTAGACAGCGAAATGATCTGGAGGATGTATTATGGCAAAGACCTATCTTGTTGGGGTCGATTTGGGAACCAGCAGCACCAAATCCGCGCTTTACAAAACAGACGGGAAACTGGTCACTGTTTCCACCAATGAAGTACCAATTTACTACCCAAAGCCGGGTATTGTCGAGCAGGAGAATGATGATTTTTATATTACTGCAGCCAAAACAGTTAAGAACTGCATTCAAGAGAGTGGAGTCAATCCGGGGGAGATAACAGCGATCGCTTTTGACAGCCAGATGGCGGGAATTGGGGCGGTTGATGAGAACTACAACCCAGCCATCCGATTCGATTCGTGGCTAGACATGCGCTGCCAGCCATATATTGAGTATATGGAAAAAAACCACGGTGATTTAATTACTCGACTGACAGGATGCCCACCAACCTGCGACCACGGCCCCAAGATGTTATGGTGGAAAAATGAGCAGCCGGAGGATTACAACCGGATAACAAAATTCGTCACACCAGCAGGGTATGTTGGAGGAAAAATGGTTGGTCTGAAGGGGGAAGAAGCTTTCATGGATTACACATTTTTGCATTTCTCTGGTTTCAGTGATGCGCAGAATAGATGCTGGTCAGATGAGTTGTGCAATGTGATGGGATTAGACAAAGAGAAGCTTCCCCGAATCGTTGATCCCTGGCATGTGATTGGTGAAGTGACCGATAAAGCCGCAAAAGAATTCGGATTAGCACCCGGGACTATCGTTGCAGCCGGCTGCGGGGATACTGCTGCTAATGCTTTCGGCGGTGGAGTCGTTAAGGCGGGTATGCTGTTTGATGTTGCTGGGACAGCTTCGGTGTTCGCCGGCTGCGCGGATACATTTGTAGCAGATGTAAAAAACCGCGCCCTCATGACAATGCGTTCAGTGATTCCAGGTCTATGGAATCCACTGGCATATATCGCTGGTGGCGGTATCGCTGTACGCTGGTACCGTGACCAGTTCTTCAATAATTGTCGCGGCGAACCGCAAAACTCCCCTGATGATTTGTACAGCGTAATGATCTCGCAAATAGAAGAGATTCCACCTGGATCGGAAGGATTATTTTTCTCACCGCACCTAGGAGGCCGGATATGTCCAGCAACTCCGGAGATGAGAGGTTCATGGATCGGCTTCTCCTGGGGTCATACGCAGGCTCATTTCGGGCGCGCTGTATTGGAGAGTGTAGCATATGAATATGCTTATTACTTATCGATACTGAAAGAGTTGATACCTGATTTAAATATGTATGAAGCGCGTGTGGTAGGAGGCGGGGCGCGCAGTCCGGTTTGGAACCAGATCAAAGCAGATGTATTGGGAGTCCCGTACCAACCTTTGATGGGTAATGAGTTTGGTTCATGGGGTTCGGCAATGATCGCTGGAAAAGCAGCCGGAGTTTATGATGATCTTGCGTCGGTAGCAGAAGCACACGCAATTTTGTCGGGTTCCCCACTCCGACCGGATCAAGAAACTTATGCCGCTTATAAAAAGATCGTGGAACAACAGATAAAATGGCAGGCAATTTTAAGTCAGTCATACGTTGAATTTGATAAATAACCAAAGAATAAATCGAAAACAATTTTTTTACGGCGGCGGTAAATGAACTAGATAGGAATTTATTACGCATACTGGACCCACAATGGGCACGCTGACTGCCACCCATTTATCGATAAGGTTGCTGAAATGGGTTTTGATATCTTGGAAGTAAACGGCGGCTCAATCGAAAGTATGAACTTCCAGGAAAGAGAAGATTGAAAAGGCATGCAAATAAAAAAAATATTGATATATCTTTTTGCATTGGCTTGCCACAAGTGTGTGATCTGGCAACAGAAGATCAATCTGTCAGGAAAAATGGGACTACATTCTTACAAAATTTAGCCGGCGCAATTGGCGAGATGGGAGGAGGAAAACTAGGATGCATCATTTACGGTACCTCGCCGGCATCTATGCCAGAAGGGTAGAAGGATAAATCGCTATATCTGGATAATCGTATTGCTTGCGTGAAAGAGTTGATAAAAGCGGCTTAGGATAATAATGTATTTTTAGTAAGGAAGTTGTCAACCGGTTTGCGCAATATCTTTTGAATACACGCGCAGAAGCGCTTGAATATAGATGTTGAAGGTCGTAAAGCGCTGTTTTTTATGCGTGGGGATTTGAAGTAACATTTTAAGATTATTATTAATTGAATAGGGCAGGCAAAAGTAGCGTCTGCCTTGTTTTTTTTTATAGTTCAGTAATTTTTACTTGTTCGCAAAATCCTTCTACCATCTCTTTTGAACCAAAATCCGTACCATCCAGATTGGCGGCTGCGGTGCCACAAGCGACACCGTAGCGCAGCGATTCATAATTAGTCAGACCATTCGCAAATCCTGCTACTATTCCAGCCACCAACGCATCTCCGGAAGCGACCGGATTGCATTCTTTTATTTTTGGAGGTATCGCATACAAAATGTAATCTCCACCCGATAAAATAGCTCCCTTATCACTTAAAGAAAGATAGATGTTCGATGCGCCCATATTCTGGGCTGAAATCAAATTAGCCCCAATATCTTCAAATGTGCTCAGCGTGGTTCCGGTCAGTTGTTGTAACTCGAACCTTTTGGGTTTAATTAAGTATGGCTCCGAAATTAATCCTTCGACAAGGGCTTAACCGCTTGTATCCAGAACAGCTTTTGCCCCTTTATCTTGAACTGCTTGAATTAATTGTGCATAAAAATCACTCTGCGATCCTGGAGGAAGACTTCCCGAGAAAATGAAGTAATCACCCTTTGCTGCAAGATTGGCGGCTTTTGCATATAACTGTAACTGTTCGCTTTTTTGAAGTGTAGGACCTGGTTCGTTTATTTTGATATGTTTATTGGTCCCCTATTCAAGGATTGTAATATTTATCCTTGATTCACCTTTGGTCCATATCAGGTCGTGATTAATGTTAAACCGGTCCAATTGTTCGACTAGGAATTCACCACTTTTTCCACGTACAAATCCTAATCCAGTACTGGCTAAATTCAATTTTGCTAAGGCATTAGAGTCATTAAAGTCTTTACCGCATAAATCACGGCGGGTCTCCAGGCTGCGGATGACTGTGTTGTAATCAAAATCTTCCACAATATATAGGAGATCAATACTGGGGTTAAGTGTGATCGTGTAGATCATAATTTACGAGATTAATTGATGAAAAAAGATAGAAAACCTCGAGTCATTATAACGCTTGATGGATATCCTGAACAATCAGCGATGGAATGAAAAGAAAATCTGGGTAAGTAACATTACCAAACATTGGTATGTTATAATGATGGTCTAATATAAGACTTTACCTTGTAATAAATCAAGAAATAAAAAATAATAAAATTTAAACCTAAAATTTTGTTTGGGAGTAGACCATGGATGAACAAATTTTTGAAGCAATGGCGCAATCAATCATAGAGGGAGATAGAGAACGTGCTGCAGAACTGGCATTTGAATCTATCTCATCCGGTATAGAACCACTAGATGCAATAAATAAAGGATTTGTAATTGGGGTTAAAAAAGTGGGGGAAGATTTCAGCGTTGGAAACGCTTTTATCCCCGAATTGGTTGTGTCTGGAGCGGCAATGAAATCAGCAATGGATGTCCTGGAACCTGAAATCGCCAGTCGCGGAACTGAGAAGGAAAAATTAGGCGTGATTGTGTTGGGAACAATTGAGGGTGATATACATGATATTGGTAAAAACTTGGTCTCAACTATGTTATCTGCATATGGTTTTGAAGTGTATGACCTGGGCGTCGACGTCCCGGCAATACAAATGGTTGATAAAGCCAGGGAAGTCAACGCGGATATCGTGGCTGTCAGTGCTTTATTGACAACGACAATGATGAATCAAAAAAGGGTTATCGAGGTGTTGATCAAAGAAGGTATACGGGACAATGTGAAAGTGCTGGTTGGAGGAGCGCCTGTGGATGAGTCGTGGGTAGAAGAGATTGGCGCGGATGGTTACGGTGATGACGCTATTCAAGCTGTCGAAACTGCAAAAAAATTGCTTGGTATAGATGCATAGACTCAAAATCACTAATATTGGAAATTAAATTTTGGTTTGCGTGAAGATACCTCTCTTTTAATAGATTGAATTTATTTTTGAAATTATGAAATATGGAGGCTTTGATGGAATCAGAAAAGAAAAAATACGATGAGCGATTAACTCGCTATGTTACGGCGAATTACAATGAAAAACCTGACCGGGTTCCACTTCGAATCTTTGCAGAGGAATTTTCAGCAAAATATTGTGGATACACGAATTATGAAGTCGCTGTGAACCATGAACTGCAGTTTGATATTAACCGCGAATTTGCGGTGAAAACGGGCGTTGATGCGATTCAAACCAACTCTGTGGTCAATTGGTTTGGAATGCAAAAAGCGCTAAGCTGGGAAGGAATAACATTTCCCGGTTTCGGTATTCCAGTTGATTCTGTCAACCAATGGGCTGAACCTTCATCTGAAGAAGGTGCATTCCTGAAAGCCTCCGAATATGATGAGATCATCGACGATCCGACAGCATTTCTTGTCAATAAATGGATGTCAAGATTTACGCGAAATATCCAACAAGCGGGCGAGCTGGTAACTTTCGAGCACAACATGACCTTTATCAACGGCATTATGGCATACAATTATTTCTTCAATACATGGGGGGCGAAACATATTGAACTGGTTGATGCTGGAATAGTACCTGCAGTTGCATCAGTATTGAAAGCGCCGCTAGACATCCTCGGGGATAAATTGCGCGGCTATATTAATTTATGTTTTGATTTGAATGAAAGGCGCGATAAAGTCATCGAAGCATGTGAAGCATTGATGCCTCACTTACGCAACCTAGTCCTGGGTGGTGCGGATCCTGACGGAAATATCCCCTCGATCATATGGATGCATCGAGGCTGTGTTCCATTTATCTCTAAAGTGGATTTTGATGAAATCTATTGGCCAACCCTGAAGCCAATTATTGAAGAGCTGTGGGCAAACGGCAGCCAGATCATCCTCTATGCGGAGGGTAATTGGGACCATCACTTGGAAGCGTTTGCAGAACTGCCAGAAAAAAGCATAATATTTCACAGCGATAAAACAGATATTATAAAAGCGCACCGAATTCTGGGAGAAAAGTTCTGTATCAGCGGAGGTATTCCAAATATGCTATTAACCAATGGATCACCTGATGATGTCAGAACTGCCTGTAAAAAGGTGATTGATGAAGTTGCTCAGGATGGCGGCTATATTATGGATACTGGCGCATTACTAATGAATGACGCAAAAATTGAAAATGTTGAAGCGATGATTGATTTCACGCGTGAATATGGGGTTTACAGCCAGGGTAGTAGTACAGGCGCTAACCTGGATGAAATCAAGCCTGCGCGGCAAAAAATCCAGGTTCCTGAATTTAACAATAAAAAACAGAAACGAGGACAGGGTGTATGCGTACCTTGGGAACAAAAACGGTTGGAGCTTCCCCAAATAGTTGAAAAGGAAGAATTAGCTAAAAATACCTGGGAACTGGTTGATAGTCTTGGTTATGGATTTTTATGGGTGAATTTGACATGGTAAAACTATAATAGACCCAAATAGATGTTTGACTGTTATTCTTGAAGTTCGTTGTAAAGAGAGTACCGGTCTCCGCGGTAGAAGATGCGTAAGAATTCAACAGGGATATCCAATTTGGAGAATGTGACCCGTTCGATTGAAAGAATGGCAGCTTTATTTTTAACTTTCAAAAGGCTTGCCATATCCCCGGTGGCATTGATAGCACGGATAACCTGATTGGCACGCAGCCATTGGATTCCGTAGTCTTGATAGATCGTTTCTCGGAGTGAATAATTGCTGAAATCATGTAGTGAGAGGATACCCGGGCAGAAACGATGAACCAAGTAGGACTCCTCCAATCCCATGGGTTCATTATTTCCACAACGTAAACGCCGCAGGCAAACAAGCTCCTCGCCAATTGGAACTTGCAATTGCCCGGCGATATAAGCAGAGGCTGGCAGTACTTCAGATGAGAGTACCTTTGAGCTAGGTGAAATTCCGCGCTGGCGCATATCTTCGGTGAAGTTGATAATACGAACTAAAGCTTGTTCAACAGAAGGTTGTGAGACGAATGTGCCACGTCCCCTTTGCCGGTAAATCAAACCCTTGTTGACCAGCATATCCAAGACATTGCGCACCGTACTGCGGCTGACCTGATATTTGTCGATTAATTCTGGTTCGGCTGGAATCTGATCACCCGGTTTCCATTCACCAGAGTTGATTTTTTCATATAAGATTTCATACAACTGGTGGTAGAAGGGGACTTTACTTCTTCGGTTAATTTGCTGTGTGGTCATCTGTTATTTCGATTTCATCCGTTGGGATATATAGAAAAAAGTACCGATTACTTTACAGAATTATGGTAAAACATATTGACCTTCCTTTTATTATACTATATAATGTCATAACGTTGGTATGTTTATCGTATAATAAATTGTAAATAAATTTTCACGAAAGGAGAAATTGGTATGAAACTCAGTCTCGATGTCATTGGTTATGGGGGATATTTCACCGAAAAGGGTGAAGAGTTATCGCTGGAGGATTCAATCCGTAGAGCAGCTGACTTTGGATATGACGCGGCATGTATTTTTGCACATCGACCACTCGGTTTTCCCATGGATATAGATGCTGATAGGCGTAAGCAGTTAGTCGATCTCTATCAAGAATTGGACCTCGAGGTGGGTGGTATTGTGTGCTGTAACAATTTCGTGGAAGGTAACCACGTGCTGGTGTTCCCCCAGGAAAAAGAGATTATGTATACCCGTGAATGCATAGACCTTGCAGTTGATATTGGCAGTCCAGTCGTGAGGGTGATGGCATCCCTGTGGGGTTATTTCCGAAATCCTTATGGTGAAGATGGATACGGCCTACCTGCATTTGAAGCGCGCTCCCGTAGAGTATCCCGAGGAGAAGATTTCCTGGATGCCTGGCACCAGGTACGCAAGGCGCTGACAGAGGTTGCCTTATATGCTCAAGATCAAGGTGTTACGCTCGCGCTGCAAACTCACCCGGAAATAACCGGCAACAACGATGACACACTACATATGCTGGAAGAAGTTGGAGTTGACAGCCTGAAGGTTGGTCTTGACCTACCATTGTTTGAATCCTACGAACCCGATGATGTAGTCGAAACTGTGCGAAAAATTGGGGATTTGATGGTTTATTCCCACACAATTTCTCTGGCGAGTTTTAAGACAGTAGGCGGGGCACCTTACGGCTGGGAAGAAGTCACACCAGGGTGCGCAATAGATCCATTGCCGTGGGAAATTTTTATCAAGACTTGTAAAGAGATCGGGTACGATGGATTATTCTCACACGAGCAGTGTTCGCCTATCATCATGGAAGGTCATAAGTTGGGCAACCTGGATGTGGTTGATGAAAGGTATGTTGATGCCCGTAATTACTTCCAAAAACTTCTTAGGAAATTGGATTGTTACACAGGTAATAAGCCAGAATTTATCGAGTACCAATAAGATTAATCTCAGAACGGATACGGTGACTATTGACCTGTATGGCTGATTGACCTGCGGTATGTGTCAGCTGTATTCGGCATTCTGTTTAATATATGTAGATTATAAAATTCTATCGAAGTACTGAAACAATGTTAACCAGTGACACTGAATTCATCAGAGAAAGCGATAATCCAGATAAGCCCAAAATATTATTAAGTGTTAAAGCATGCAGCAAAAGTTTTCCTGGTGTAAAAGCTTTTAATAAAGTGGACTTTGATCTGTACGCAGGAGAAATTCACTGCGTGGTGGGTGAGAACGGCGCAGGTAAATCAACATTTATCAAGATGTTGTCCGGTGCCTTAAGACCCGATGAAGGTGTAATGATAATAGGGGGACGAGAATATACATTTCTTACCCCTGCTCTTGCCCATCAATTAGGAATACAGACAATCTACCAGGAGATTTCACTGGCGCCCGAGTTGAGTGTGGCTGAAAATATTTTTATGGGTCAATATCCTGTAAACCGTCTCGGTCTGCTTGATTATTCAACACTTAAAAAAGAGTCAAAAGTACTTCTGGAGAATTTGAAGATCGATCTGGACGTTGAGGTTTTAGTTGGGGAATTGAGTATACCTGAAAAACAATCTGTACAGATCGCTAAAGCCATGGCGATGGAAGCCAAGATATTTATTCTTGACGAACCTACAGCATCCTACAGCTCGAGCGAAATCAACCATTTGTTAGATCTTGTGCGAGAAGTAGCTGCAAAAGGTGTTGGCGTCATTTATATATCCCACCATCTGGAAGAAATTTTCAGTATACATGACCGAATCACCATATTACGTGATGGTAACAAGGTCGCTACTCATCTCAAAAATGAAGTGACTGAGGAACAGATAATCAGTGAAATGGTTGGGCGCGATTTAAGCATGTTCTATACTCGTGAAATGGTGGAGATCGATTATTCAAACTCGATCATTTTCAAGGGATTTTCAGGGGGAGATGTGAAGGATGTTTCTTTTGAGATTCATAAAGGTGAAATTGTAGGCCTGGCTGGAATGGTTGGTTCCGGTAGAACTGATTTGGTCAGATTATTGTTTGGCGCGAATCAAAAGCAGAGTGGAACGGTAATTTTTGAAGGTGATGAAGTTGATATTTCCAGCCCCAGCCAGGCTATCCAGGCAGGATTATCACTACTGACCGAAGATCGGCAAAAAACGGGGTTGATCCTTGAACACAGCGTTAAATGGAATGTTTCAGTGGTTCAATTGGCAAACTCAAAGGGACGTTTAATCAACGAACGCCTGGAAACTCAGAGCGTGGATGATTATATTCATGCGATTGATATTAAGACTCCCAGCATTTATCAGGAAGTTCGATTTCTATCAGGCGGCAACCAGCAGAAGGTTGTGCTGGCGAAATGGCTGTATGCAAATTCAAATATTATAATTTTTGATGAACCAACCCGCGGAATAGACATTGGCTCCAAGGAGGAAATATACAAGTTGATGGTCCAATTGGCCAAAGATGGCAAATACATCCTGATGGTTTCTTCAGATATGCCTGAACTGATCGCTATGTGCGACCGTGTTGTTGTGATGCGTCAGGGCAGGATCGTTGGAGAAATCGACAGGCAGGACCTCAGCGAGGAGAAAGTTTTAACTTACTCCATTGGAGGCATATTATGAGCGAAAATAACAACAATACAAAAAAAATATCCAGCTGGGTAAACAAGAGTAATCGATCGGTCTATTACCTATTAGGCATCCTGATTATTGCTGTTGTCATTATGTCATTCCTTGATCCTAACTTCCTGACTCAAAGGAATATATTTAATGTACTCAACCAGCAGTCAACCCTGGGGATTGTAACCATGGGGGTTGCGATGGCTATGATTGCGGGATGTATTGACCTGACTGTCGGCAATGTGCTTGCCTGCGCTGCTGGGGTTGCTGCAATCGCAATTTCGCATTGGGGATTGAGTGATGGTTGGGTAATCCTGCTGGCTTGTCTTGTTGGACTTGTTGCAGGTGTGTTCAATGGGATCATTGTCACGAAAACAAAGATCGATTCGTTTATCGCTACTTTGGGACTAATGACTGTCTACCAGGGTTTGGCATTGATCATTTCTGGTGGTAACAATATCTATCTTCAAGGGAAATTTGGCTGGTTTGGCACGTATAAAGTGGGCGGAATCGTTCCATTACCTGTGGTCTATTTTGTTGTTATTACCATAGTCGTATACTTTGTTATGCGTTATGTGAAGTATGGTCGGAAACTATATGCCATTGGCGGCAATCCAGAAGCCGCATTCCTGGCAGGTATCAGCCTTGATGTCCACAAAATCATCGCATACTCGGTCAGTGGACTGCTGGCGGGATTTACTTCTCTAATTGTAATATCCAGAATTGGCCAATCACAGCCTGCAATGGGTGTTTCCTACCCGCTGGAATCAATTGCTGCTGCAGTTATCGGAGGCGTTGCACTCGGTGGTGGGAAAGGGACGATCCCAGGGGTTTTTCTGGGTGTTATTTTATTAGGTTTAATTCGCAATTCTTTAAATATTATGCGTGTCCCGTCATTCTACCAATATGTAATGCTTGGAAGCATAATTATTATCGCAGTAACGCTCAGTAATATTGGTTCAATTAGAAAATCTGGTAATCCCAGTTAATCAACAGTCATACAACACAAGGAGGTAAATATTCGAAATTTGTTTACGGATACCCACCCATTTTCAAAAGATATTTAGGAGAATTAGGAGATAAAAATGAAGAACTATAAGAACATTATGATTTTTATGCTTGCTTTCGTGTTGATATTTGCATTAGCTGCCTGTCAACCTGCAGCACCCGCTGAAGAACCAGCAGCAGAAGAACCTGCAGCGCAGGAACCAGCAGCTGAAGAGCCGGCTGCGGAAGAACCTGCAGAAGAAAAACCGGTTTATCAAATCGGTTACATCCAAACCTCTCCAGACGCATATTACCAGATGCAGGCTGATGCCGCAAAACTTGTTGAGGAATATATCAACGAGACTGAGGATTTCGGTGTAGAAATGACATTTGTTATTTCAGAAGGCCAACCAGAAAAAGAACTGGCACATATCGAAGACTTCATTGCCCAGGACATGGATGCTATCATTGATTTCACGATTGCGGCTGAAACAGCACAACGCGGCGCCCAACTGGCAAATGAAGCTGGTATCCCCTTCTTCGTGGTTGGTTCGACAGCTGCGGAAGGCCCTGGAAAAGTTACATCCACTGTAAAGGGTGATTTTGTAGTCATGGGCGGTATGATTGGTGATTACATCGCTCAAAATTACCCTGATTCAAAGGTCGCAATAGTAGAGGGTACACTCGGTCAAGGTATCGTCGAGCTGTTTGAAGAGGGATTTGAAGCCAATCTTGGGCCCAACAACGAGATCGTTCAAAAGGCACCCGCAGATTGGAATGCTGAAAAAGCTCAGAATGTAATGAACGACTGGCTAACGAATTACGACGGCGAATTTGATATGGTTTATGCCATGAATGCCGATATTTATCTGGGTGTGATGCGGGCATTAGAAGATGCAGGCTTGCTGAATAATCCCATTAAGATTATCACGCATAACGGGCGCCCTGAAGATTTTGAGGGCGTTATGGAAGGCAAAGCCATTGCCACAAATTCGAACTCCCCCACTTATGAATCAGGTGTGCTCTTGAAGGTTGTGACCACAGTTCTTGAAGGCGGAGAAGTTCCTGTACTGGTCATCACCCCATCGACAATGGTTGATGTGGATACTCCCGAAAATCTGCTCGGTTGGGAGATGGAAAAGGGTGTAAAAGCCTACCAGGAATATGTCGTTGGAGAGTAAATTCTGAGAGAGTATTTTTAATTATTTGAATACTCTTACAAGAGTATAAAAATTCTCATCCAAGTATTTTTTGGATGAGAATTTTCTGTTAAAGATACTTTTCAGAGGTAATTAATGTTCCTCCCAAAACCAACTAAATATGGATTGTTTGAATTTTTGGTAATAAATCGATTACATCTTGCATGTGGCACTCTGCAGTGCCAGGTGTAAGAACCACCGCTGCCGATACCGCTCCAGCCCAGTTTAAAGCAGCATCCCAGCTATCACCTTCCGAGAAGCGCCAGGCTAAGGCAGAAGAAGCGGCATCTCCAGCGCCGGCTGCATTGACTGCTTTCAACTCAGGAACGATTGTGTGAAATGCACCCTTGTTTGAAAAGGAAATGATCCCATCTACCCCACAAGTTATTACGAGCGAATTCAGCTGGTAATCTGCGTAAATTTCACCGGCTAGTTTTTTCAATTCTTCCAATGTCGGAGTTTTTTGATAAAAAGTGGATTCAAATTCATCCCAATTCATTTTAATAATATCAGGATTGGCGGGGATCGCTTCAATGATCATTTGACGTGAGGAATCGATGAGAACAGGGACATTACTCTGATGAGCAATTTCAGTGATTTGTTGATAAAATCCCGGGGGTACTCCCGTTGGCACCGAACCTGCGCATATTACATAAGCTGTATTTAAAACCAGTTTTCTGAACAGCGTATAAAACTCTTCAAGCTGACCCGCGTTGACAAGTATTTTTCCTGATATCACATGCGAGTGCCGTCCGATCCGCGTTTCCGAGATCACATGAGCAACCCTGGTTTCACCACCTACCCAAACCGGTACAACGGTAATTCCGAATCTTTCTGCTAACTCGATCAATGTCCGGCCGGTATCCCCTGCAACGAAAACCAATCCAACCGTATCTACATCCAGGCAGCTCAACGTTACGGAAGAATCAAGTCCCTTGCCGCCAACTGAATAAATGAACTTCTCTGTTCGGTGAACGGAGCCCGGAGTGAATTTATCGATAAATAATATTTTATCTAGCGCGGTATGCGGAGTAACCGTGAGAATCATTCTGGCGTTATGGGATGATAAGGATCAATTTTCAAGCAAAATTTTTCGAGCGATGATACACCAGGCATTGGTGTTGATCCTCTCAAGTGAATCAATAGCTGTCCAGATATCCTTTCCAACCACGAATATCCCGTGCTGGGGCATTAATACAGCAGCAGCTGATTCTTGAATCATGGTCTCTTTTCCGCGCAGTTTCTCAACAATGCTGTCAGCCTGTTCTTGTGAATACTCCGGTGTATGGTTGTGATATTCGAGCACGCCGAATTTTTTAGTAGATCTGATGACAGGTTCCATTGGTAGTTCTAAACTGCAAAAGGGAAGAACATTGGGCGCGTGAGCGTGAATGATGCCGGTTACCATCGGAAATGATCGGTACACAGCAATATGCGATAAACCTTCGCGTGAAAATGAGGGATTTTCTAACAGTTCATTAGTCTCGATTGATCCTGATATGATATCCACAGGATCCAGATGCCAATGCCATTTGCTTCCTGCATATCGAGGTGAAATATAAACAATGTCTCCATCCCTGAGGCTGACATTTCCACCTGCGATATCTGTCAGATTGCGTTCAAACATCAACTGTGCGATATAGGCAACCTGTTCAGGGGGTGATTTTTCTGTTAAATATGTCATAAATGTTTACCTTTCTTATAAGAATTAGTGTGCTGGCGGTATTCAATGAGCTGCTCACCTAATAAATGAGCTTTCAGGATGTTATCCGAAGCTTCTTCCAGGGCGGAGCTCTAACAAAAAGCTTCTTCTAATGTTTCTTTCTGGGGTAATAACCCGTGTCAGCGCGCCACTATAATTTTGTATTCTTTGAGCGCACCGACAATCAGGTCCGCCAACTCCAGTGATCCTCTGGCTGGTTTGCCCAATCTCTCATTCTATATATATCCGATAATTCTAAGATGATTCGCCATCGAGCGGCGGAAGATTTGTTTTACCGATAAATGTTTCATAATTTTCGTCCCACTGGCGCATGTCCCGGGGTTCGAAAGTTTTTGTTGGAAAAGAAACCGCGAGCAGCGAGCGCGCTTCCTGGATATTTGCCACATCGCCCATCGCGATCATCTGGATAATTATATTTCCTAATGCAGTAGCTTCAGATGGCCCTGCAGCAACGGGTATACCGAGCGCATTGGCAGTGAATTGGTTCAAAAGAGAGTTGCGAGATGCGCCTCCCACGATATGAAATACTTCCGGAGGGGTGCCCAGTATGTTGGTTAATATATCAAAACTATAACGATAATTCATCGCCAGGCTTTCCATTATTGTACGCAGTATTTCTCCTTTCGATTGAGGTACATTTTGTCCAGTACGTTTGCAATACGCTTGAATTGCTTGTGGCATGTTTTCCGGCAAGAGAAATTCTGTTTCATCAGTATCAATAAACGCAGTAAAGGGTCTTGCATCGCATGCCATATTGATGATTTTTTCCCAGGAGTAATATTCACCTGCTAACTTCCAAATTCGAGTACATTCCTGGATAAACCACATATTGACCATATTTCTTAAAAGACGAATGGTGTCAAATACTCCGCCTTCATTTCCGAAATTGTATTCGTAAACTTGTTCTGTCAACATGGGTTCGGGTATTTCTACACCGAGAAGCCCCCAGGTTCCCGAGCTTAGATAGGCAAAGTTTTCTACATATGCCGGTACGGCGGCTACAGCCGCAGCCGTGTCATGTGACGCTCCGGCAATTACTGGTATTTCACCCAGACCAATTTCCTCTCGAACATGGACGCTGATATTATCAACAATCTGGCCCGGTTTGAGGATTTCAGGAAAGATGTCTACAGGGATACCTAAGTCGCCAAGCATCTGGAAAGCCCAATTCTTGCCGGTTGCGTCCAAGCATTGAGTGGTGGTTGCATTTGTGTATTCACAAAATTTTCGACCTGTCAACCAATAATTAATTAAATCGGGCATCATGAGAAAAGTTTTGGCGATTTTGAATGCTGGGGATTCTGCTCGGATGATCGCCATAAGCTGGTAAAGCGTGTTCACGGTCATAAATTGAACGCCGGTGATATTGAATACCTCCCACCTGGGAACCACCTTGAATACTTCTTCCATTATTCCACTTGTGTGCGGGTCACGATAACAATAAGGATTTCCGATCAGGTTGCCGTTGTTATCGAGTAGCCCAAAGTCGACCCCCCAGGTATCGACTGCAATGGAGGTGATCTCATCAGTCGTGTTTCTCGACGCGATGCGTAAACTTAATTTTATATTTTCATACAAACCTAGTACATCCCAATAAAGATGATCGTGGACCCTTATATAACAATTGTCGAATCGATTTATTGTCTCCAGGTGAAGCTTTTCACCGTCGAATTTTCCCAGCATACATCGCCCATTAGAGGCGCCAATGTCGAAGGCTATATAATTTTTTGTAGTTCCCATTGGAATCCTCCATAAAAAAATTGCATATTGACTATTTTACTAGGGATTATATTTTAGAGCAGAAAATTTGGTGATTACTCAGCTCAATCGTGTCCTTTTATGATCATGGATTATGAATTCAACTTCTTGACAAACCCAAGTATGCATAGAGAATGATGTCTACTTGAGTAGACACTACGAATAGAATGAAGAAGAATTTAATCATTGTCAAGACGCGAATTTAGTTAAGAGAGCCAACCGACAGGATGTTGCCGAATTATCTGGGGTTTCAGTTGCTACGGTATCATATGTTGTGAATAAGGACCCGCGTCAGGAAACAATAACTTCTCGAGAGCGCGTTCTAGCAGCCATCGAAACACTGAACTACCGCCCACACGCCAATGCTCGCAGCTTTAAAACCTGTAGCACCTGCATGATAGGTTTGTTGGTCCAAAGTTTAATGCAACCCTATGTTGGAAATCTTGTTAATGCAGTTGAAGATTTACGGATAAAACTTGATTACGGGTTATTTTTAGCCACCAGTCATGAGAATCGCGAAAGTGAACAACACATGATGGATGTGCACCCTTCTCAGTATATCGACGGTCAATCATATACTTTTGTTTCCTGCAACCACAAGGAACCTGGTAAGCAACTGATTGAGCAGGTTATTCCTGTTGTTTTTTTGGACCGATATATACCTGGAATTGATACAGACGCGGTTATGTCAGATAAGATCAAGGCGGCACAGAGAGCGATAAATTGCATCTTGGATCAGGTCTGCCGTCATATCATTTGTATTTCTTTCAGTCAGGAAGCATCTCCGGCTATCGACCAGGTAAAAGGTTATCGAATTGCATTACATGAGCATGGGATTCCAATTTATGAAGAAATAATTCTAAATGTAAATTTTACTGTCGGTGAAATGGTTGCACCGTATTTAGACGACTATATAAAAAAGAAAGGATTACCAGATGGGATATTGCGCACAACCGAACGCTTTATCGTCGATAAGATTAGAAGATTGAAGAAAAATCAGATTTCGGTACTTCAACAAGTCCATGTTGTGGGAGGATTTTTCGATTCGCCATGGAACACACTATTAGATCCTCCTGTGACAATTGTGAATCAGGATTTTCAGCGGGAAGCGCAAACAGCAATTGAGCTACTCGTGGATCACCTCCAAGGGATTGAATCTCCACCTCGTAATGTGTTGATTGAGGCGGAATTTTTGACGCCAAGTGTCCAAGAGGATTTGTATTAAAAGGTAATTTGATTCCTAGCCCCAATACTCAGCCTTCACTGATTATAAAAGAAAAATAATTGTAGCTCGGCTAAGTGTGGCTTCTAGCTTAATAATCAATCTTGACCTTATTAATTGGATATTTTATAATATATATGTAATCACATGATTACAAGATTATTTTACGTATTACGGGATTAATAGGAAGGTGTGATGAAGCCTGTGGGGAACTTAATTAATTTCGACAGCAATATCCCTTACTATATTCAACTCATTGAAATACTTAAAGATAAAATTCGCGCGGGAGAGTGGTCTTGGGGTGA
>Ga0180438_10003801_pt1 | contig 22365 bp, 15 predicted proteins | sample SS_ome_12_FD_132455 | JGI IMG/M metagenome (GOLD analysis project Ga0180438, IMG submission 132455) | Hypersaline lake sediment archaeal communities from the Salton Sea, California, USA - SS_3_D_2 metaG | ecosystem: Environmental > Aquatic > Non-marine Saline and Alkaline > Hypersaline >...
ATCACCATAATGGTGAACAATGCCGGTCACAACCCCGTCCACAATATCCTGGAAATCAGCGAAACAGATTGGGACTGCGTGTTAAACTTGAACCTGAGGGCCTACTTCCTCTGTATCAAGGCCGTGCTGCCAGAGATGTTGGAGCGGAAGGATGGACGCATCATCAACATCACCTCGATCTCCGCGCAACGGGGTGGGCTTTCGGGCGATGTGGACTACACCGCTGCGAAGGCAGGCATCATAGGTCTCACGCGTGCGCTGGCCCGCTGGGCAGCCCCGCGCGGCGTGCTGGTGAACGCCATCGCACCCGGCTACATTGATACCGAACACTTGCGCGATGCAGCCAGCCCAGAACGCCTGGCGCGTCGCATTGACCGCATTCCGCTCAAGCGCCTGGGTACACCGGAGGAAATCGGCGAAGTCGCTGCCTTCCTCGCCGGTCCCGGGGGAACCTATGTCGTGGGCGAAGTCATCAGTGTGAACGGTGGTATCCACATTGCTTGAGGGAACCAGAGAAATTCTCGGTATTCAACCCGGATTAGGAGAAGTCGATGAAAATCATCGATAGCCACTGTCATCTAGGGGTCTCCAAACTCTCCGGCCGCAGCATCACAGGAGAAGACTTGTTGCGGACGATGGAGACACACGATGTGGAAATAGCGTTGGCTATGCCTCACGCGGTGACCAGCGACCCTATCGCAGCGCACGACGCCGTAGCAGAGCTGTGCCAGCGCCATCCTCGCCGCTTTCGCGGCATCGTCAACCTGAGCCCTCTGTGGGATGAGGCCGATTACCGAAGAGAAGCTACCCACTACGTTCGCGACCTGGGCTTTGTGGCCCTGAAGCTCAACCCCATGCAACATCTGACCTCCCCCCTCATGGCGAACGCGAACAAGGTCTTCGACGTGGCCACTGATCTGGAGGTGCCCGTGATCGTGCATACGGGTATGGGTGCGCCCTGGTCTCTGCCATCGCTCTGCATCCCTCAAGCAAGACGCCATCCCGACATCCCCATCGTCCTGGCCCACGCGGGCTATGCGATCTACACGGATGAAGCTTACGTAGCAGCCAGCGAGTGCCCCAACATTTATCTGGAACCTTCCTGGTGTTCCATTCACAAACTGGAATGGTTAGTCCAGCAAGTAGGCACAGCACGCATCCTGTTCGGCTCCGATCTGCCGGCGAACGTGCCCGTCGAGCTGACCAAATACCGCTCCCTCGGGCTTGATGCCGACAATCTTGCCAACTGCCTGGAGAGAACGGCCCGGCAGGTCTTTCGAATTCCGGATTGATCATCTCATCGGGGAATGTACAGATGCAAACTGCTGTACTGGTTGCGCCCGAGCACATTCAACTGGAGGAGCGTCCTATCCCACGACCCGGTCCAGGGGAGGTCCTCATTCAGGTCCACTACGTGGCAATCTGCGGCTCTGATCAAGCGCGTTTCTGGGACCACAAGCCGTTGGCTGGTGAACCGGTGGTGATGGGCCACGAGTTTAGCGGTCGCGTGGTGACCTTGGGAGCCGGGGTGACGACCCCACCGGTTAGCCAATTCGTGACCGTAGCCCCCCTCCTGAATTGTGGGGAGTGCATCTTGTGCCAGACAGGGCGGAGCAATCTCTGCCCTCAGCGCCGCGTCTTTGGGCGGGACGTGGACGGCGCGTTGCAGGAATACATTGCCGTGCGAGCCGATCGTACCTTCCCCTTGCCACCGAACATGTCGGCTCGTGAAGGGGCACTGATCGAGCCGTTAGCCGTGGCCTGTCACGCCGTCCGCCGGGCCGGTGTCGAAGCGAACACCCTCCATCCCTCTAGAGGGCGCAGCCACGCGCTGGTGTTGGGCGCGGGAGCTATCGGCCTGCTCATCGCCCAGGTGTGGCGAGCGCTCGGCGGTGGGCCGGTGGCTATGGTCGACCTGGATAGGAGTCGTCTGGCCGTGGCTGCTGAACTGGGACTGCCAGCGTGGCCCGGCACACCTTCAGGACCCCATATCGACACGTTGTTTGAAGCGACCGGTTCACCGGATGCTTTTGCGAACTGGTTGCCCGGCCTGGCACCGGCAGGGCAGGCCATCGTTGTGGGCAAACCGGACCGGGCGGTACCGATCGAATGGGTGGGTCTGATGCGCAAGGAGGCCGAAATCGCCACATCAAGGTATTTCACTCTGAGCGATTTCACACAGGCCATGCAACTGGTGACAGATGGCCAGGTGAGCGTGTCCCCCCTCATCGGCACCACCGTCCCATTTCGGCGACTGGACAAGCAGGCAGGCCAAAGGATTATGGCCGAGGCCAGACAGGTCATTCGGATGCTCGTCCAAGTGCACCAGGAATAGGGGTGCCAAGCTTACCTCTTGACTCTCCACGAGCAGTACCAGAACACTGATTGCTGCGAAAGTCTTCGCCGAAAACGATTGACACGTGCGCCGGATTTTGTTATACTGCATACACCTCAGGCTGCAAACGCGCCTTGACAAACTCACTGAAGTACCACAGAGCTCGTTCACTATCGCCCCTCAAAGCTCCACTACCATCACATTGAAAGAACCCACCGTCAGGATACAGGCGGGCTGTACTCTCTGTCGGCTGGTCAGATCTCAATTGGAAGGTCCATCAGAAAGGTCGTCGCGTAGCGACCCGTATCAAACCAAGTGCGCGCTTTCGCCCAGGTGAATGGAGGGCTGTCGCATGTTCCACCTCGCTGACCTTCGACTGCTAGCTCTCGAAGGCGTCGCACGCCGCTGCCAGCAGGAGACGGATCTATTTTTCCAAGGCCAGAAGTACGATCCGCGCTACTGCTTTGAGCTATTCTGCCGGGCGATCATCGGCCGCGACCAACACGCCTGGCAGCTCGTCTACGCCCAATATTGCCCACTGGTGGCCGGGTGGGTGGAGCGCCATCCGGCCTTTCCGGACAGTGGCGAGGAGGCTCAGTACTTCGTCAACCGGGCCTTCGAAAAGATGTGGGCCGCAATGACCCCCGACAAGTTCAGCCATTTCTCGAATCTGAAATCCCTGTTGCGCTACTTGCAGATGTGCGTACACAGCGTCATCCTCGATCAGATCCGCGTCGCCGAGCGATCATCTGCGACCATCCACACGGACCGATTGGGGGCCGCGGGGCGGACGAGAGGCCCAGTCGTCGAGGAGCAGGCCCTGGCGCAGGTGCACCGGCAGGAGTTCTGGAGGGAAATAGACGCGAGACTGCGCACCGAGAAGGAGCGCCGGGTGGTCTATGGCTCTTTCATCCTGGCGCTCAAGCCCCGAGAGATTCTCGCTCAGTTTCGGGAAACGTTCACGGACGTACACGAAGTCTATCGTGTCAAGGAGAACGTGCTGGCCCGCCTGCGGCGGGACACCGAGCTTCACGAATTTCTTGGTGGAGATACCTGAAAACCAGGAGATTTCAACGTTTATATGGACAAGGAGGCCATGTCTATGCCTTGTGTATCGCCGCCGGAGCTGAATGACCGGGAGTTGTTGGCCTACATCGATGGCGAAGCTGGTAGGCAGGTGGAGGCGCATATGGAGCGGTGCGCCCACTGCCGCGAGAGGGCCAAGCGCCTGGCCCGTTTGCAGAGCCGCCTGACGGCCCACCTGTACCGGACGTGTCCTTCTCCGGAGGAACTGGGGGAATACCACCTGGGCGTACTGCCCCGTGACCGGGCGGCGGCGGTGGCCCGGCACCTGGCCGAATGCCCCCACTGTACCCGCGAAGTCTACCAGTTGAAGGGGTATCTGGCCCAGATGGCACCCACGCTGGAACCCGGTCCACTGGAGGCAGTCAGGGAGCAAGTCCGGGTACTGGTGGCTCGCTTGGTCAGCGGGAGACCAGGGGATAGCCCGCTGAAGCGACCCGCCCTGGCGCCGGCTTACGCGGGTGTGCGAGGTAAAGGAGAAGAGCTCCTGGTCTACCAGGCCGGTGCCATCCAGGTTGTCATCGAAATTCGCATGGACGTCGATCAACCAGACCGCCTGATCCTGCTGGGGTTGGTGACCGAGATAGAAGGCCACGAATTGGAGGCGCACCTTTGGCAGGCAGGTCAGCACACCACTACAGTCCCGGTCGACGAACTGGGCAACTTTGTCATCCCCGGCATAGCGCCGGGCAGCTATGAGTTGATCCTCAGCAGTCCAGAGAGGGAAATCCGCATTGAAGCTTTGGAAATCTGATCCCCCCATCGATGCTGCGGAGGGCCTGCGTGGGACGAGAGTCTATGGTTTCCCAAGACCTGATACAGCAGTTACTGGCTCTGCCAGAACCTGCCGCCCAGCGGCGCTTTCTCAAAGAGCACATCCACCTGCTGGACGATCAGTCAGTAAATGCGCTCAAGGAGCAAGCGGATCAACTCCTGCGCGAGGACCTACACCGCGCTCTACAGGCCGCCGAACTCCTCCTCCACTTGGCCGAACTCACCGCTAATCCCCTCCACAGGGCGCAGGGTCTATTGGCCAAGGCCCATGCGCGCTCCTTTGGAGGGCTGGGTGAATACGAACAGGCTGTCGCACTGCTCGACGAGGCCGCAGGCATCTACCGGGCGCACAATCGACCGGTGGACGAAGCAAGGGCGCAGATCGGCAGGATTTGGTCGCTGGCCCAACTGGGCCGCTACGGCGAGGCTCTGGAGACCGGACAGTGGGCTAGCCGCATCCTGGAAGAAAACGCCGAGTGGCTATGGCTGGCCAAGCTGACCACAAATCTGGGCGTCATCCACCGTCGACTAAGGGAGGATGCAACCGCGCTGGCGTTGTACGACCAGGCGCGAGATCTCTACGACCGACTGGGGGCGGAGGAGGAAGCAGAAAGAGCATTGGCACGGCTCGAGCAGAATCGGTCCACCGTCCTGCGCAATCTGGGCCGGTTTGAGGCCTCCATTCAGGCCAGCCAGAACGCACTGGAGATGCTGACCCACTCAGGCCAGCACGCCGGCGCGGCCCGGGCGCGGCAGAACCTGGCCGTGACCTATTTCATCCTGGGACGGTACAACGAGGCGCTGGAACTGCTGGATCAGGCGCGAAGCTTCTTTTTGGCCGACGGTCGCCTGCGCGACGCCATCCTGGTCGAACTGTTCGTCAGCGACTGCCTGCTACAACTGAGGCGCTTCACTGACGTCCTGGATAAGTGTAGCCAGATCCGAGGGTTGTTCACCGAGTTGGGCACACACCTTGAGGTGGCGCAGACAATTCTTAACGAGGCGGTGGCCTACGCAGGTCTGCGCCGGTATGGTCAGGCGCTGGGTTCACTGGACGAAGCTCGCCGCATGTTCAAAGAAGAGGACAACAGTGTCTGGGTTGCCTGCACCGACCTGGAGAGGGCGGCCGTATTACACCGTCAAGGACAGTTTGAGGCGAGCCTGCAAGTAGCCCAGGAGTGTGCCCAGGTATTCAAGAGTCACGACCTGCCCATAGAGGCAGCGCGGGCGTATCTGATCGCGGCACGGGCGGCGGCGGCCTTGAACCGGCACGACCAGGCCCGCCGCCTGGCGACCGAGACCCTGGCCGTTGGCGAGAGCAAAGACATCCCCGCCTTGACCTATCAGAGCCACCACCTGCTGGGGACCCTGGCCACGGCACAGAGAGACGTCCAGGAGGCGCTGGCCGAGTGCGATCGAGCCATTGAGGAACTGGAGCGGTTGCGGGGGCGACTGATGGTCGAGTTCCGGGCAGACTTCCTGGAGGACAAACAAGCGGTCTACGAGGACGTGGTCTGTCTATGCTTGGATTTGGACCAGCCACGCAGGGGCCTGGAGTACGCCGAACGGGCCAAGTCACGCGCTCTACTCGATCTCCTGGCCTACCGGCTCGACCTGGGCGTCGAGACCCGGGGCGCGGAGGACCGTTGCCTGATAGAAGAGTTGATGCGCCTGCGAGCCCAGCGGGATCAGTCATATCGTCGCTGGGAGAGCCGCGAAGATCTCCAGGTACGGGGCGGGCTGCCATTCCAATATAAAGGGAAGCGAAGCGACTCATTCAACGGGGGGCGACACAAGGTGCAGCAGGACGTCCTGGCGCTGGAGAAGCAAATCACGGAGCTTTGGCACAGACTGCTGATCCGCAACGCGGACTACGCTCGCGACGCCTGTCTGTGGCAGGTCCGCACGGAGCCCGTACAACCATACCTGGACCCTGACACCTTGCTGCTGGAATACTTCATCGCCCACCAGGAACTCGTCGTCTTTCTGGTCACAGCCGGCGCCGTGCAGGCACGACGTCTGCCCATCGACCTCGCCCGGGTCCAACGCCTGGTACAGTTCCTGTGGCTCAACCTGAGGGCGGTCCCGAGGACGAACTCAGGCCGGGCGTCCACCCTAACGACGAACGCACAGGGCATCCTGTGCCAGCTCGACGAACTTCTCATCGCACCACTGGGCGACGCATTGGCCCCGTATTCGAGATTGATCGTCGTGCCCCACGGCCCACTGCATTATCTGCCGTTCCAGGCCTTGTACGACGGACGAACGTATCTGCTGGAGCGACACGAGATCAGCCATCTCCCCGGTGCCAGTGTGCTGCGCTATTGTTGCGAAGCGCAACCAGCGGCATCCGGCTTGCTCGCCTTCGGCCATTCTTACGGTGGGCGGCTACCCTACGCCGTCCAGGAGGCCCGCTCGATCGCAGAACTATCTGGGGGGCATGCATTTCTCGAAGAAAAGGCAACACCCGCGCGGCTGCGCGCGGTGGCTTCCAACTGCCGTGCGCTTCACCTGGCGGCCCACGGCAATTTCCGCCCGGACAATCCGCTCTTTTCCGGCTTGTCCCTCGCCGATGGCTGGCTCACCACCCTGGACATCTTCAACCTGCGCCTCAACGCCTCCCTGGTCACCCTCAGCGCCTGTCAGACCGGGTGTAGCGTGGTCGGTGGGGGGGATGAACTCCTGGGACTGATGCGCGCCTTTCTCTACGCCGGTACCGCCTCGCTGATCCTCAGCCTGTGGGCGGTCGAGGACCGTTCGACAGCGCATCTGATGGAGACCCTATATCTCAAGCTGGCACAAGGCTGGCGCAAGGGGACAGCCTTGCGCCATGCTCAGCTCCAGCTTATCGAGGGTCGGAGTTCCGATGAGAAGGCTACAGGTGCGGCGTACTCACATCCATATTTCTGGGCACCCTTTTTCTTGGTAGGGGACGCCGGAACACTATAGGACGCGGGTTCGGCGAGGGCTGCACCACCACGCCGGAAAACCATTGAACCCATCGTTTATGTATGTAAACCAAAGCATCAACCTTTCAGCCAACTATCAGGACGAGGAAGAGGAGGTAACCAAAATGCACAAGACTTGGCGCTTCATACCAGTGCTGCTGCTGATCGGGGTGATCGCCGGATGCGTGTCAGAGGAGATACCCATCCGGCCCCGTCCGTGGGATGGATGTACGCCGGTGCCCACGATAGAACCGACGGGACAGACGTACGAGATACAAGAGGAAGACAAGTTCATCAGTGACCAAATCATTGTCACCGGGCCTGAGGACGATATCAACAGGGTGCTCCAGCAGATGTCCGAAGAGTTTGAGGTCACGCCCACGCAGATAAGACAGGTTGACATGAATTGGGGGGAATGTTGGGAAAAACTGCCGCCCGAACAGATCAGCGTGCATTCCCCAGCGGTGATACGTGTCTACCGGATTGAGAGCGACGTGGTTCTATCGCCAGTCGACGTCGAGGAGTTGATAGAGTGGATTGACGAGCAAGCGCGACTAGAAAGCACAGATGTCTTTCCCGATCACAACTACTTGATCGGCCGCCCGCCCACCGACGTCGAGGGCGATCCTGACTGCGTCGAGGGTGGCCCGGCAGGAGAGGGCAGTGCCACGCATGGGCAAAGATTGTTCTGGGACCAGTGGGCCTTCGATGACAGCGGGATTGGACTGTTGACCGGCACCGGGCAAACCCAAGTACGCGCCGTCGATACGACGGGAAAAGATGTCTCAGTGGGTGTGTTTGACGCCTCCCCCTTCGAGAGCCAGGGGGGATGGAACGTCCCGTGGGTCAACTCCGCCGAGGGGGCTCTGAACGTCTGCGTTTCTCACCCTGGCTGGGTCACCGAACTGGGTCCATCCACAGGCCTGACCAAGTTCAGCGATCACGGGTTGTTCGTGGCCGGCTTGGTCCATGCGGTAGCTCCAGAGAGTCAGATCCACCTGATCCGCGTGCTCAACGACGAGAACCGAGGCGACCTGGGCACGCTCGTCGCTGCGCTGGACATGTTCATCACACATACACTTGAGCAGAACCGCGGGACGCTGGACGGCACAGTCATCAACCTGAGTCTGGGGATCCACCAGCCCGAACGCCCCGTCGAGTCTCTTGAAACCCCATTGGCACTCGCCCGCGCGTGTGGTGCGGTGTTGGTGGCGTCTGCAGGCAACGATTCCGCGGGAGCGCGAATCCCGGCCGCCTATCCATTCGTCCTCGGCGTGGCGGGCAGCAACATCAACGATAAGCAAGCATGCTTCTCGAACACCGGTGATGTAGCCGCGCCCAGCGGTGATAACGGGCCAGACCCTCTATTGTGTACATCGATGATCGAAGACTGTGCAGATTTTCCTGACTACTGTGTGGTCAGTCTGGCCATGCACACCGCTCCAGAATCGGGATATGCCTACTGGACCGGCACCTCGTTTTCTGCTCCACTGGCCAGCGGCCTGGCCGCGCTGGTTCTCGAAAAACTCAGTCTTGATCCCCGTGATGTGCCACCGGATGAAGTATATAACCGGATCAAGAGAGGAGCCAACACAGCGTTTGATATCATCGATGTTCAAAACACCCTGCAATAGCGGTTAAGGTCCGCCGGGCGGTAAGGGTCCGGCGGACCACTTCAGAGACTTCTGGCTGTGAAGTCCCTGGGATCGGAAACAGAGGCTTCTTGCGCGTTCCGATGCCGCGGCGGGGATCTGGCTCTTCTGACAGAGCCATCGTTTTTCAGTCTACCTCGATCTCCACCCGCGCGGTCATCCCTGGCCGCAGGTTGAGGCGGGATCCGCTGTTCCCGCCGGTCGGCTCCACCTCGATCGTCAGCGTGTACGTGGTGTCCCCTTGTTGAACCACCGCCACCGGCGATATGGTCGTTACGTGCCCGCGCAATGGTTCGCTCTGGAAGGCGTTGACCCGCACGATGGCCCCCTGTCCCTCTCGCACCTGGGCGATTTGAAGTTCTCCCACGTTCTTGGTCTCGACGCGCCAGCGGGAGACGTCGATCAGCTCGACGACTGGCGCTTCGGGCGAGACCCATTCGCCGACGCTGACCGGCACGGCGGAGATGATGCCGTCGAAGGGAGCCACCAGCGTTGCGCGGACCAGGCTCTCCTGCGCGGCTTCCAGAGCAAGCTGGGCACGCTCCACGTCCAACTGCGCCAGGGTGAGCGCTTCGGAGGCAATCGGATGTTCCGCTTCATAGAGGGCCAACTCGGCCTGGGCCAGCCGGGCTTCCGCCTCGGCGATGGCGAGGGCGTAGCTGCGATCGGCGGCGTGCAGTTCGTATTGGGCCAGAATCACTTCGTAGTAGTCTCGAGCATCCTCCAGATCCCGCGCCTGGGGCGAATCCGGCGCCCAGGTATGGGTCGTCGGATTGTCGAGCACCTTTTGATATTCGTTCTGTGCGTCCTGCAGCGCCTCCTCCGCCTGCTCCAGCTCGAAGCTGTCGACGACGTCCCAGTTTCCACGCATGCTGGCCTCCACGTGAGCCTGGGTCAGTGCGGCCTGGGCGCTGGAGATGGCCGCCGTCGCCGCCAGCACCCGCTCTGGCACCGGCTCGGCGTCCGCCTCCAACTGGGCCAACCGCGCCTGGGCACTCTCTAGTTCGACTTGCGCCTGTGCGACAGCGCGCGCCAAGTCCGAATCGTCCAGCGTGGCCAGCGTCTGCCCCTCCTGGACGTGCTCGCCGATCTCGACCTCGACCGACTCGACGGTGCCACCCACGCCAAAGCTCAACCGCACCTGCCGGGCGGGCTTGAGCGTGCCGTTGGCGGCGATATTGCCGGCGGCAAGCTGATAGGTCAGGCCCGCGTCGCGGGTGGGGGCCACTGCGGGCGACGTGTCTGCTGCCCTGTTGCACGCCGCCAGGCATAGAGCCAGCAGGCCGAGCAACAATCCGACTATGATGTGCAGTTTCCGTTTGGAGGAAATGCCCTGTTTCATACGGACTCCTCTTCTTTGCAATCTCCAATCTAACTTGGGCAAGGTGAAGCGCTATCTCCTCTCAATGACGGCCACCGGATCGAGCCTGGACAGCATCCAGGAGATCGTCCCCACGCTGGCCAGGGCGACGGCCAGCGGCAGGGGCGTGGTGAGCAGCCAGGGTACCGGGCTGAAGAAACCCAGGGTCAGGCCGCGAGGGCCGTAGACGAGGCTTTGCATACCGAACAACCCGATCCCGCATAGTGCTGCGCCGACGACCCAGGCCACGCCGACCAAGGTGCCTGTCTCCTTCACCGTGCGGAACACGAGCCACAGGCGGCTGCGGCCGATCCCGTTCAAGATCCCGAACTCTTCTCTGCGTTGGGTGAAAAAGATGTAGTTTAGCATCGCCAGGGCCACAGCAGCCACGGCAGCGATCATGCATTCGAGCAGGGCAAAGGTGAGGGCGAGGGAAGTCGTCATTTCTCTGTACTCGCGTTCTTCAGTACCGTAGGTGATGATGCGCGTCTGCGTTGAATCCACGCCCGGATGCTGTTTATCCGCCGTTTCCAGCCAGTTGTCCAGCGCTTGCTTCTGCCCCTCGCGCGGGATGACGAGCAGACGTGGGGATCGGGATGAGGTGAGTTCGTGGCTGTGCAGGTATTCGTAGGAGGCAAACCCGATCCACGGTCGATCAGGGGAGAGTATCCCCGCAACGACCATTTCGATTGGCAGATTATCCGCGACGAGCGCGTCGTCGTCGTCATTTTCCCCGCCGATCACGTCGCCCACGTGCAGGTCGCGGTTGGCAGCGATGGCCGCCGAAATCAGGATTTCGTTGGTGCGCGGCTTGGACAGGCGGCCCTCTTGCACCTGCACGCCGAACAACTCGAGCAGGATCGGTAGGTCTGCCTCGGAAACGCCATAGATCCTGACGTCGGTCCCGCCGCCCGGCGGCAGGATCATCTGCACGCCAAGTGAAATGGCCGGGACGGTGCGCGCCACCGCCGGGTGACCCCGGACTTGACCCACGACGCTGGGATCAAGTTCGGTGTGGATGGGCGAGATCACGCTGACGTGTTGCAAATAGTCAAAGTACGGCATCATAGCGCTCGTAGTCGCCGAGAGTAGGAACACTGGCAAGGTGACGCCCAGCACCATCAGCGCCGTGCCAAGGATCATCAGCACCCCGCGCCGCCGGTGGCGCAGGTAAAAGGTGCGGGAAGATAACGGCCTGACCGAAGAGCGTGGCGTTCGTGAACGCTTGACCGCCCACTTTCCCGTGGGTTCTTGGCTTAACTTGCCCCGCTCGACGATGGCCACAGCGTCCAACTGTCCAAAGACACGCCTGATGCTCAAGAACGTCAGGGCGACGGTGATCAAGGGAATGGGCAGGACGAAACAGAACGGCGCCGGGTTGAACAGGTTCAGTTCCATGCCCAGGTCGTAGAACAGGCTGTTCTTGAGCCATCCCATAATCGCGACGGCGACGCCCAGCCCGATCAGACAGCCGGCGCCGGCCACGGTTGCCGTTTCCAACATCAACCGGCGGACAAGCTGTTTCTTGTGGCGCCCCAGCGCGTGGAGCAAGCCGAACTCGCTCAGCCGTTTGGCTATGGCGATGCGGTTGATGATGCCGACGACAAAGGCCATGGCGACGCCCACCACGCTGTTGACGACGCCGAAAATGACGTACACTGCAACGCGTGCCTTCTTGAAGAGCTCGACAAGGCCGGCAAACGTCTCCACCTCGGTGCATTTGTTGCGGATCGTCGTCTCCAGGAAATCGTCCACGGCGGCCCTGCGCCCGGCGGCTTTGCGCCCCTCTTTGGCGAAGACGAGCAGACTGGTTACGCGGGGGGCATACAGCTCGTGGCTGTTCAGGTACTCTGCCGACACGAAGCCCAGGCGCACACTCGGCCCCCGATTGACCTCTGGATCGCCTTCCAAGATGCCTACCAGCACCAGGGGTACGGGAATGGCCGCGTAATAGTCGAAAACAGACTGCGTCTCTTGGTCAATCGCCCGCCCGATCTCGTCGCCAAGTTCCAGATCCAGCGCGCGGGCGATTTCTTCGGAAAGCACGAACTCGTTGCTGCGCGGCTCGAACATGCGTCCTTCCTTGATACGCACGCCGCAGTGCTGCATCACATACTGCGCATCCTCCGGCGAGACCCCCATCAAGCGTTGAGAATCTGTGCCGAGCAGCGTGGGCAGGGAAATCTCCAGCCCGTTATCTGGAATCACGCGCGCCACGTCCGGGTGAGTCCGGATTTGCGAGACCACAGCCGGATCGAGCGCGTCTCCGACAGGGATAACGCGGCTGATCTTGGTCAGATAGCTGAATTTGGCGCGCAGAGGGACGGTATCGAGCACGGCGACGAGGATGAACAGCCCTATCGTGGCCAGGCTGATGAGCCCGATCTGCACCAACGCACTCCCCTTGTGGCGGCGGTAGTAGGTGAAAGGCGATAACGGACTCATTTCAATCTCTATCTCCTCTCAACGATGGCCACGGGATCGAGCCGCGAGAGCGCCCGGGCAATCGTGCCGGTACCGACGGCGACCACCGCCAGCGGAACCGGAAACGTCAACACCCACGGTGCAGGATTGAAGAAGTTCAAGCTCAACCCCTTGGGCGCAAAGACAAAAGTTTGAAAGCAGATCAAACCGATACAACAGATCACAGCGCCCGCCAGCCAGGCTACCGTAATCACGCTGCCTGTTTCCTTCATCGTGCGCAGGACGAGCCACAAGCGGCTGCGCCCCACGGCGTGCAGGATGCCGAACTCCTCCCGGCGCTGCGTAAAGAAGATATAGTTTAGGGTAGCCATCGCAATCGCCGCGACGATGGCCGTGACACACCCAACCACGGCGAACCCCAGGATCAGGCCTTGCACCATCTGCCAGTGCTCGCGGTACTCGACGTCGTAGGTCGTCACCTTTGTCTGGGCGGAAGCCACGCTTCCCTCCAGCCAGGCATCCATTTCAGCCTTGCGTCCATCCACCGGAACGATGAGCAGACGGACCGGTCTAGATGCAGTAAGCTCGTGGCTCTCCAAGTACTCGTAGGAAGCAAGCCCTAACCACATCGCGTCGGAGGAGAGGATTTGTCCAGAACGCAGACTTTCCGTCCGTGGTTGAAGGATGCCGACCACCACCATCTCGGCCGGGACGTCGTCCACGTCCAGCAGTTCAAATTCTTCCCTCTCGTGGGCCGGCACACCGATCCTGTCGCCGACGCGCAATCCGCGATTCAGCGCCACCGGTTCCGACAGGACGATCTCGTTGGAGCGGGGACGGGGCAAGCGGCCTTGTTTCACTTGCATGTCAAACAGATCCACCAGAACCAGTAGATCATCCTCGGCAGCGGCATAAATATTGGTTCTCATCACGCCGCTCGGCGGCACGTCGACTTGCAGTCCCAGCGACATCACGGGAATCACGCGCTCGACGGACGGGTGGCTTCTGATCTGCCCCATCACGCTGGCGTCGACGCTGTGCCCGGTGCCCGGCGCAACCCTGCTCACGTAGCGCAGGTACTCAAAGTCGGGCGTCATCGCATCGGCCACCGCCGAAAGGAGAAACACGGGGAGAGCAACCCCCACGATCACCAACGCCGCGCTCACCACCAACACGATACCCCGGCGGCGATGGCGCAGGTAAAAGGTCCAGGAAGACAACGGCCTGCTCAACGACCGCTTTGCTCTCGGCCTTTTGCCTCCCGCCCCCTCCATACTTAGCTTGCCGCGCTCTACGATGGCCACAGCATCAAAACGGGCGAACAGACGCCGGAGGCTAAACATTGCCAGAACGACCACCATCAACGGAACGGGAATGACAAACCAGAGCGGCATCAAGTTTGCCAGGTCGAGCTCCATGCCCCTGGCATAGTAGACATTGGCCTTTAGCCAGGACAGGATCAGCAGTGCCAGTATCAGGCCCGCCCCCCATCCCAGGCCCGCCACGGCAGCCGTCTCCAACGTCAGCCGGCGGATCAGATGGTTTCGATGGTGGCCCAGCGCGTTCAGCAGGCCGAGCTCCGAAACCCGCCGCGTTAGCTCAATCTGATTAATCACCCCGACGACCACCGCAACCGCAACCCCCACCAGGCAGTTCACGACGCCAAAGGTGAGATAAAGAAAGCGGCGAGCCTGCGCTGCCAACTCGACGACGTCCCTGTAGGTATCCACCTCGGTGCGCGCGGAAGCGATCGTCGTTTCCAAGAACTCGTCCACCGCTTCCTTGCGGCCATCCCGCGCCACGACGAGCACGCTGACCATCCGGGGGGCGTACAACTCGTGGCTCTCCAAGTACTCGTAGGAGACAAACCCCACTCGGACGCTCGGCCCAGAACTCGCGGCAGGGTCGCCTTCCAGGATACCCACCAGCACCAGCGGCTCTAGGACGTTCTCGTAATAATTCCCATCAATCGAGCGATCGATCCGATCGCCAAGCTCCAGGTCCAGCGCGCGGGCGGTCTCTTCTGAAAGCATAAATTCGTTCGCGCGCGGTTCGAGCAAGCGTCCCTCTTTCAGGCGCACGCCGCAGCGCTCCATCGAGTACTGCACGTCGTTCTGGGGTACACCCATCAGGTGCATCGCATCGATGCCGCCCAACGTCGGCACGGCGATCGTCAAGCCATTGTCCCAGACCACGCGCGCCACGTCTGGATGCGCCTGGATCTGCGGTACGACGCCCAACTCAAGCGCCTGACCGGTATCAAGGCGCACCCGGCTGATCCGGCTCAGATAGCTAAAATCGAGCTGCATTATGAGCGAGTCCAACACGCCGACGATGGCATAGAGCACCACCGTCGCCAACGTGATCAGGGCCACCAGTAGGAGCGCGTTTTTTTTGTGGCGGCGGTAATAGGTCATGGGGGATAACGGATTCATAGCAGAATCGCCTCTTGCGTCTCACGAGCTACGCGGTCTTTGACGTTGGCGATCTGCCCGTCGCGTAGTGTGATCACCAGATCGGCCTCGGCCAGGATCTCGGGATTGTGGGTCACGGCGATGAGGCTGCCCTGGTCGCGGTAGCTGCGCAGGAGAGCCATCACCTGCAGGCCGGTGTGCCGGTCCAGCAGCCCCGTCGGCTCGTCGGCAAAGATGACGCGCGGGCGGTGGATCATCGCGCGGGCGATGGCCACCCGCTGCCGCTCGCCACCCGAAAGCTCGTAGGGGAAGCGGTGCAGCTTGTCGCCCATCCCCAGGTCAGCCAGCAGCGCCCTGGCTTGATCGGCGTGGGCCTTGTCCTGCACCAGCGCCGAGACCATCACGTTTTCCAGCGCGGTCAGGTAATTGATGAGGAAGTGCTGCTGGAAGACAAAGCCGTACTCGGTGCGACGCAGAGCCACGCGCTCCCGGTCGGACATTTTGCCGTACGCTCGACCATCCAGGTAGATATCGCCTCCGGTCGGTCGACGCAGGCCGCTCAGCAGGTACAGGAGCGAGCTCTTGCCAGAGCCCGATGGCCCCAAGATGCCGATGAACTGGTGGTCTTCGATCGCGATCGAGACGTTGTGGACGGCGTCCAACGTGTCATCCCCATCCTGATACGTCAGCGTCAGTTCTTTTCCTTGTAACATGGGCATCTCCTTTTTTGAGTCTTTCACGTACATCATACCAGGCCGGGCCGGACTTTTCCATAGGCGAGTGTCACGGCCAGACCGTGACAGTGTCACACTCCCCCGTGATACGGATCATAAGAACTGCCCTTCCCCGGTTTTGACTTCCTTCGTGGATGGAGTACAATGAGAATGACCCTAAAAGTGGAGACCTATGATGATCCGTGTCGCCGTCATTGACGACCATCCGCACGTGGCGATTGCTCTGCGTGCATTGCTGGATGAAACGCCCGACATTCAGATGGTGGCTGAGTCTCGTCGCGGCGTCGACGTGGCGGCCTTGGTGCGCCGAACGCGACCCGACGTGCTATTGCTCGACCTGTTCATCGAGCCCGAGTTCGACGCGCTATCGGCAGTGCGCGGGCTGCGCGCCGACTTCCCCGACCTGAAGGTGTGTCTGCTCAGCGCGTACCTCGAGCCCTCTCTCGTGCGTGATCTGTTGCAGGCCGGCGTCTATGGGTACATCCTGAAGGACGACGATTACGTCTCGCGGATTGCGACGATCATCCGCGATCTGGCCGACGGGCAGGTCTACCTCAGCCCGCAGGCCTACGAGGCACTGGCAGAGGCCACACGCGCCGGGAGGGGCGAACAACCGCTTTCGGAGCGCGAGATCGAGATCCTACGCCTGGCCAAGCGTGGCCTGCGCAACCCGCAGATCGCCCAGGCGCTTCACATCTCGCCCGGCACGGTGCGCAATCACCTCAGCGCTGCCTATCGCAAGCTGGGAGTCCACAGTCGTCACGAAGCGCTCCAGATTGCTGATGAGCAGCACCTGATTTGATGAAGCGATGAACGACATCGGCGGTTTACTCGTTGGCCTGGCGTTGGGGGGACTCGTTCCGACGTTGGGCTTCTTGCTTTGGCTCGGCGTGCGACGGTGGTGGCGTGCACGGCGGTATGGAACGCCTATCGATCACAGCACGCTTCTGGTCGAATATGGCCGCAGGATGACGGGGGCGCCCGACCGCCAGGCGTTGGCTCACCTGCTGACCACCGATCTACCGCGCGTGTTGCAGGTCAAAGAGGCAACGTTGTTGTTGCCGGACGGACACTACCTCAGCACTGTAGAAGTAAATGGTTCACGCTTGCCCGTCAGCCACGCGGCGGTGCGCTGGGTGGCATCGGGGGGAGAGGCGGGGTGGGCTGGGCGGGGGCGATTGCGGGAATTGGTTCAGCAAGGACCCGTTGAGCTCGATTGGGCGCGTGTTTGGGTGCCCCTGATGCGTCGCATCGATTTGCGCGGGGTGTGGTTGCTGGGGTCGCGAGACGGAAACCTACGGTACTCCCCTGAGGATCTGCAGTGGCTGACGGCCATCGGCCGTCAGGCCGCCGTCGTGCTCGACGCGATTCACTATGCGGAACAAGAACGGCGAGCGGCCTCCGAGATCCGCGCGCTCTACCGTCAAGTCGTGGAGACGCGGGAGATAGAACGTGGACGGTTATCGCGCGAGCTGCACGATGGTGTGCTCCAAGATCTGTGCGCGATTGCGCGCGACCTGAAGGCGTTGGAGGCACAGCCGGAGGCCAATGAGGCACGCTGGACAGGACTGGTGGCGCGCTCCGGTGAATCGGTAAGCGCGCTGCGTGCTATTTGCCACAACCTCCGCCCGCCGCTGCTACAGCACGATCTTGCCGCGGCCCTCAGGGCATTGGTGGACGAGTTGGACACCCGCTCGCCCGCGCCCGTTTACCTCGAGGTCTCGGCGGAGAGCCTGCAGTTGCCCGACGACGTGGCGCTGGCGATGTTCCGTATCACCCAGGAGGCGCTGAACAACGCCATCCAGCACGCCGACGCCTCCGAGATCGGGGTGCGCCTGACGCAATATCCTGACCGGCTGCGGCTGACGGTGACCGACGATGGGCAGGGTATCCCCGGTGGCGTGGATCCGGCGCGCTTTGTGACACAAGGACACTTCGGGCTGGCTGGGATGCGCGAGCGGGCGTCGATGATCGGCGGCAAGCTGGACGTGCAGACGGCGGTCGATTACGGCACGGCAGTGATTCTAGAGCTGCCGACGGGGTAGGTCCACTCTGACTGTAGAGCAACTGGCTACCAACACTCCGTCTCCACCCACACCCGCGTGCCATCGCTGATCACCTCTACCACGCCCTGCTCGTCGGTGCGGTAGACCGGCACAGCCCAGCCGTCCAGCCGCTCCAGCACCTCGGCGCACGGGTGGCCGAAGTCGTTGTCGACTCCCACACTGATGACCACCACCTCCGGGTCCACCGCCGTCAGGAACTCCTCCGTCGTTGAGCTGCAGCTCCCGTGATGCGCCGCCTTCAGCACCGTGCTTGTCAGCGGCGCCCCCTGCGCCACCAACTGGCGCTCCACCACCGCCTCGATGTCGCCGGTGAGCAACACCGACACCTGGCCATAGGTCAGCCGCGTCACGATCGAGCTGTTGTTCACGTCCGACTCGGTCCCGCTGGGCAGTTCCACCCCGGGGTGCAACACCACCATCTCCAGCCCCCGGTCGAGCGTCATCTGCAGTCCCGTCTCACCCTGGTAGATCGCCGCCCCTTCTCCCTCCAACAATTGCAGCCAGTAGTCGTAGGTCTCGGACTCCAGATCCACCGGGCGGTGGATCACCGTGCCCACCCGGTATCGCTCCACCACCGGCACCAGCCCGGTGACGTGGTCGGAGTCGGGGTGCGTGAGCAGCATCACGTCGATCGTCCGGTCCCAGAAGGGCATCTGCCGCCCCAACTGCGAGAGTAGCACCGTCTCGCTCGGCCCGCCGTCAATCAGCATCTGCCGTCCGGAGGGAGTCTGGATGAAGATGGCGTCCCCCTGCCCCACGTCCAGGAACACGACGTGCAGCCGTCCGTCGGGCAGGCCTCGCCAGGCGAAGAAGCCCAGGAACAGCAGGATGCCCGCCGCGCCGGCCAGTGCCTTCGCCTCCACCCGGGAGGAGAACCAGGCGGTCACGTCATCCCACCGCCCGCGACGCTGCTCCGGGGGTTGCGCCAGCCACCAGGTCAAGCCCCCAAGGAGTACGTAGTAAGCGAACACCATCCAACCCGCCATCTGCACCGGCACCGAGGCCTGCGGCACCCGGGCCGTCAGCCGCACTATCTCGATGGTGTAGGTGAGGAAGACCCAGGCGATCCAGCCGACCGCCTGCCCCAGCGGCCGCACCACCAGACCCAGCAGCATGGCAAGCCCCCCGAGGATCATCACGTACGACTGGACAGGGAGAATCAAGAAATTCGTCAGCAGTGTGACCAGCGAAAGCCGTCCGAAAACGTGTAGGATGATGGGCGTCGTCGTAATCTGTGCGGCCAGGGTCACGATGAGCGCCTCGCTGACCAGCTCGACAATCTGCTGGGCACGCTCGGCGGAGGTGATCCGCGCCAACACACGCTCGAAGCACCGCTCCAGGGGCTCAGTGTACAGCACCAGTCCCGCCGTGGCGGCGACGCTGAGCTGGAAGCCCACGTCCCACAGCGTGTGGGGGTTCAGCGCTGTCATCACGACCGCCGCCGCGGCGAGCGATACCGGGGCGAAGGTCGACCGCCCCAGGTGCTGGGCCCACAGATAGAGGACGCCCATGATCGCCGCCCGCACCACCGCCGCCGATGCGCCGACGAAGATGGTGTAGACCACGACGCCTGCGACCGCGATCCAAACTGCCCGCCGTTGGCCAAACAGCCGCCGCGCCAGCCCGGCGAAGAGTCCGGCGATGATCGTAATATTGAATCCTGAGATCGCGATGATGTGCGTCGTGCCGGTGGCAGAGAAGTCTTCCATGAGGTCGACCGGGATGCCTGTCTCGACGCCGAGCAGAATGCCGGTCAGCAGCGCCGCCTGCGGCTCGGGCAGAATGCTGGCGATCGTGATCTGGGCGTACCGCTTGAAGGCAAAAAGGTGGTAAAGGAGAGGGTTGGCCCGTCTTTCGGCCAACAGCGTGACTTGGGCCCGCTGGATCAGTGAGTGGATGCCCTGGCGGGCCAGGTACTCGCGATAGGAGAATTCCTCGAAGACCGGCGGCGTCTCCAGCATCCCCGATACGAGCACACGGTCGCCGTACTGGCGGCGGGGGAAACGGTCGGCCTTGACCAACACCAGCCCGTCGACATCCAGATCGTCGCCACTGGGCAGCGTCAGCCGCTCGGCCTGCACACGCAGGTTCGTGCGGTACTCCCGCTCGTCCGGCTCTCCGACGACCACGCCCTCCAGCGTCACCCAGCCGGCGTCGTTGTAGGTCGCCAGTGATTTCTCGTTGAAATGAGGAACGGCGAGGAGGAAACGGCCCGCGCCCAGGGCCAGAACCAGCGCGCACGACGCTCCCCACCGCAAGCGGGCGTTATCCCGCCACAGGAGCAAACCGAGGACCGCCGCCAGAAAGAGGATGGGGAGCACCTGCCAGGGCAGGCTGACTGCCCCAGCGAGTGCGATGCCCGCGAGCCATGCGACGGCGAGGTAAACGAGAGCCACGGCGCTGTCCTGTGTGCAACGTTGGTGTGAGCCGATCCAGGCCTACTATACACCAGGTACAGATAACGGACAAGCGGCGTGGCGCTTATGAAATCAGATCTCCTCCCGCCCCTCCAGCGCTCGGGTCAGCGTCACCGCGTCAGCGTATTCCAAATCGCCGCCCACCGGCAAGCCCCGGCCCAGGCGGGTGACCCGTACGCCCAGCGGCTGCAGCAGCGTCAGCAGATAGGAAGCCGTCCAGTCGCCCTCGCTGGTCGGGTTAGTCGCCAGGATTACCTCTTCCACATTCCCCTTCTTGACCCGGGCTATCAACTCGCCGATGCGCAGGTTCTCGACGAACATTCCCTGTGAGGGAGCCAGCACGCCGTGCAAAACGTGATACAACCCTTTATACACACCGGCCTGCTCAATGGCCAACACGTCAAGCGGCTCCTCAACCACGCAGATGATACTCCGGTCGCGGCCTGCGTCAATGCAGATCGGACAGGGGTCCTCCTCGGTGATGTTATAGCAAATGGAGCAGAAACGCGTCTGCTCCACCAGGTCCCGCAGGGCCTCGGCCAGTCGCTCCGCCAGGCCCGACTGGCTGCGCAGCAGGAAAAACGTGAGCCGGGCAGCAGTCTTGCGCCCGATACCCGGCAACTCCGAAAGTTCCTCGATGAGACGGGTCACCGAAGCAGGCGTTGTCTGCATCTTCACCCCCAATACGCCACGTGTGGAGTTTTCACCGCAGGGCTGGAAATCTGATGGTAAGCGGCAGGTATGGAAACCTGCCCCTACATAGCGCGTGGGATTCTGCGCTACTCAAGCAAGCCAGGGATGTTCAGCCCACCGGTGAAGGCCGACATCCGCTCGTTCATCGTCCGATCCACCTGCTCCAACCCCTCGTTGACGGCAGCGACGACCAGATCCTGTAACATCTCCACGTCCTCGGGATCCACGACATCCGGCGCGATGGCGATGGACTGCACCCGTCGCTCGCCGGTGACGCTGGCCGTCACCGCACCGCCGCCAGCCGAGGCGGTAACCGTCATTGCAGCGACCTCTTCCTGGGCTTTGAGCATGTCCTCCTGCAAGCCCTGCAATTGCTGGAGCATGCCGGCTGCGCCCTTCCGCGAGCCGGTTGGCCCGCTCTTCCGCTTGATTTTCCTCTTCCCCAATCTGACCTCCTCAACTACTCTTGCCGCGGTACGATCTGCGCTCCCAGGTCCTCAACCGCGGCGCGTACGACAGGATCCTCGGAGATGATCTGCTCTGCCGACGGCGCGCCATCAGAATGGCCCTTTGAAAGCGACGGCGCAACATCCCGACCCGCAGACGCCGATGGGGAGCGAGAGGCAGGCGTGGCAGCGCGTTCCTGGTTCGCCAGGACACACCGCACGCGGCACTGCCGCCCCACTAGGCGGCTCAACACATCCTCGACCATCCGCTTGTTCTGTTCCTCCTCCACCTTGCTGCGGTGAAAGTTGTGCGCAAATCCCAACGAAACGACATCTCCTTCAACAGCCACCGGCTCACACGAGCGCATCAGCGCCTCCAACGCCAGGTTCCGCGGGCGGAGTGCGTTCAAGAATTCCGACCAGCGGCTACGCACCACCTCGGGCGTGAGCGAACCGTCTCGGGGCTCCGGCCCGCCATAGGCCGGCTCTGGCTCCGGCTCCCGGATCGCTTCCACAGACGACGATGGGGAGGGGGATAGAGACGGCGCTGGCGAAGGCGGCACGCCATCCCTTCTAGAGGGCCATTCCGATGGCGCCCATTCTGATGGCGCAGAACGGGCAGGCGCCGGCCGTGCCGTCACCGGTGACGACGTGGAATGCCGCGCAGGCGGCCGCGTGCGCGGGACGTCCTGGGCCGATGGCGTGCCATCAGAATGGCCTTTTGAAAGCGATGGCGTGCGGGGATTGGGACCTTGCGTCTCCGGCGGGAGCGCGGCCTCTATGAACGCCATCTCTAACGGTAACTGCGGCTGCCAGCCGCCCTTGGCCTCGGCGGCTGCCTGGTTGAAGAGCCGCACCGCTCGTGCCAGTTCGTGGGACGAAAAGCCCTTCGCCTGTTGCTCCAACCGCGGGCGCATATCCTCCGACACGTGGACAGGGACGATACCCGACTCCAGCCGAATCAGAAGCAGTGCCCGCAGGTGATCCACCATCTGGCGGGCAAACTGCCGGGGGTCAGC
>Ga0180438_10003802_pt1 | contig 22364 bp, 34 predicted proteins | sample SS_ome_12_FD_132455 | JGI IMG/M metagenome (GOLD analysis project Ga0180438, IMG submission 132455) | Hypersaline lake sediment archaeal communities from the Salton Sea, California, USA - SS_3_D_2 metaG | ecosystem: Environmental > Aquatic > Non-marine Saline and Alkaline > Hypersaline >...
CATTTCCCGACGATCCTTTCGCACTGTCTCGCGTGCGCTGTGATCTCTGCGCTCGCGTGGTCGATCTCTGGCTGCATGTCGATCAGCTCGTGAAAGTCGACAGTGTCGGCTTGCTCGATCTCGTGCAGCTTGGCCATAATCGCGTGCATGGCCAGCTCTATGCCATGCACGCGATCGAAAGCGTCATGCATAAAGTCAAGCATCGACGCGCGCATGGTCTGGTCCTTCGACTTGGATCTCGAATTTACATTCTAGATCGTCGAGCGCGTGCGCGAGCTGGCTGTCGACTATGTAGAGGTGGATCGCTTCGTGGACTCCAAGCAAAAGGTGTACCCAGTCATGGACGCGTCCAGCAAAGACGACTTGTTGCGTGCTCATGAGCGACTCCATGTCGTCTGTCACGAGTGCGACCATTTTGCGCACTGCGACGCACGCGTATGGCGACATGGTCGCAGTGGCGACGTCGTACTCTTCGAGCGCGTACTGTAGCGGCCCGAGAATGTCGGCCAGCTTGTCTGTCGAGACGACCACGCTGGCTGGCGAAAAAGCGATATGCAGCGCGCGCAGCGCTGTCGAGAGTGCAGCTTCAAGAGTGCGATCGGGCTGGCTTTCGCCAGCCTCACTAGCATCGATCGCTTGTGCAGATGTCTCGCTCTCTTCGATCTCTTGTCCCTTGACAGTCGCTTGCTTCTCGAAACGATAGATCGTTCGTTCGTTCTCTTCGCCTTCGTTCTCTTTCGTCTCGACGATCTTGCACTTTGCGATCTCTGGAAAGATCGCTTGTAAAGACGCCTTGACGTCTTCGACTGTGTACTCTTGGCCAGGGTCGTCGTACTCTGTGTCATTGTAGACAAAAACTCGTGTAGTCATGATCGTGTCTCTTTCTAGCCAGTGTGCTGGCTCTAGTCGTGCGACTCTTCGTCGCTGGTCTCTGCAGTCAGTGCGTCATGCTCTGCGCGCTGGCCATCGATCAGCGCTGCGAGCTGGCCTTTGATCTGGTCGAGCAAGTCTGTCGCGCTCTCGGCGTGGTATGCTTCCATCTCGACTGTGTTGGCGTCGACCATGCCTGTGGTCTTTCCTTCGCGAGCTGTGGTCACTTGCGCGATCTGTTCGCCAGTGTCGCTGGTCGGGGGCGATATGCGCATCGTGACAAGTACGTAAGGGATCGTCTTTGGTTTCTGGACGATCGTCAGTTTGGGCAGCTCGCGCGCTGGCTGCGCTGGCGTGGTCGCTGGCGTCGTGCTGGACTCGACAGAGCGAGCGCTCGCGACGACTCGCGCGCCATCTGTGACAGTGTCGCTGGCGTCGCCAGACTCGGCTGGCGCTTCGACGATCTTGAGTCCAGCTCTTTGTACACAGTCTGGACAGATCGCGCGATGGAAAGAGATCGCGCCTTGTTTGATAAACCAGCCAGAGATCGTGTCTTTGACGACGCCTTCCAAGTGGGCTGGCGATCGACGACACGCAGAGCACGAGCGCCATGTCGCGACGCTGCCGAGCTTGTACTCTGTGGGCGTCTGGTCAAACATCGCGCGCGCTTCTTTCGGGCCAGTGACTTCGACAAGATGGCGCTGCAGCTTGGCCGCAAAGCAATCTTTATTCGAGCATCGTGGCTTTTTCTTGTAGCTGATCGCGTGCTTGCATCCCTCACATGCGCCGACGACTGGCTGCGCGTCTGACTCTGGCGTCCAGCCTTCTGGCCATGTCGCTTCTGACATCGATCGACACATCTGCAGTATAGTCGTCGCGATCTCGCCTTGGAGGTCTGACACGCTGAGCTGGCCAATGCTCTGGTAGTCTCTGCCGAGTCGCTTGTACGCGCCAGGGATCGCTTTGAGCACGAGAAGCTCTCGACCATGGCGAGCGCTCATGACGCCATTCTCGATCGCCTTCTGCGCAGCTTTGGACAGGTTTAGCAGTCGTAACAAGTTTGTAACGTGCGAGCGCGATCGCCCTATCTTCTCGGCGAGCTTCTCATGCGACCACTTGAAAGACTTGCTCATGCCTTCGAGCGTGCGCGCCAGCTCGATCGCGCTCTGGTCTTCTCTGTCTTCGTTCTCTGTGTAGTTACTGACAGCCATGTCTTGGTCTGACAGGTCCACCAAGAATACTGGCATGGTCTGACAGTCGTCGTACTTGTCAGAGAGCACCATGAAAGCGCGCAAGCGTCTGTGACCAGTGGCGAGCTGTACTCGCGCGCCTTCTGGCCAGAGCGCTGGATCGCTGGCTGGCGACAGAGGGCCGCCTTGGGAGTCGATCAGGCGACCAGTGGGTACTTGTACGAGTCCAGACGTCGCAGAGTACGAGTCGCGCATGCGCTCGATCGACTCGGCGAGCTGCGCGATCGCTTCGTCGTGGTACGTGCGATGCTGGAAGGGATTGTCGACGACGTCGACAAGTGGCACGCGTACCATGTAACTGATCGGGTACTCGTGCGCTGTGGGTGTGGCGTCTTGCTTTGCCATGGGTCTTTCCTTTCGGCCAATTGGCCATACTAGATCCAGAGCGCCAGATCGAGCTGGCGCTCTGGTCAATGAACGTTTACCAGCGCATCTGGCCAGGCCATGCGACTGTCCAGTCGGCCAGGGGGTATGTCGCCTGTGGACGTCCAAAGCGATCGCGCGCGTGGCTGGCGACGTCTTCGGGAGTCCATGCCAGCTCGCCAGCGTCGCGATACTTTGCGCGCAGTCTCTGCAGATCTTTCATTGTGCGCTTGCTCGCGATGTACCTGTATGTCATGTTGCGCGAGCTGCGTACAAAGCGTACTGGCGCTGGTATAATGTGCTCGTACTGGACATGGATCGACGTGCCAGCGCGAGCCAAGTCTCTGATCGCGCGTGCTGTCTCTGTCATGCCATTGATCTCTTGGGTATGCGGGGCGAAGGCGATCCCCGGATGGCCAGCGTACCAGACGCCATGCGGCTTGTATCTGTACGCTGCGCAAAAGTCGATCGCTTTGTGGTGGTTTTCTGGCTCGATCTCTTCTGTGCAGTAGCTGATCTCTGGCTGCATGTCGTCTGCGATATACTCTTCGTCGCGCCATAGTTTCAGCATACGCATGCGCGCGTTTACTTCGTCGCCAGATGTCTCGATCCAGAGTATGGAAACCAGCTTGCGTGTCATGTCGTTTCTCCCAGTGTGTGTGGTCGTGGTCAAAGTCAAGACAATTATATCACAGGTCGAGAGTACTTGTCAAGTGATTTTACCAGATTTTAATGCGCTTCTTTTGGTTTTCTGTTGACACGCGTGTCATATTATGGTATTATAGGGCATCGGTTTCAGGTATTCATGGAGGTGGGCATGTTACAAGTGGCGCTAAACCAGTGCATCAGAGAGTACGAAGCGCGAGAGCGTCGCGAGCTGACCAGTCGAGAGCTGGCCAGGGCTGCAGAGGTGAGCGAGAATTTTATCACGCGGCTGCGCAATGGCCATGTGATCAATCTAAACCTAGCCAAAGCTGCGCGCGTCATGAGCGTGCTCGGCTGCGAGCCAGCGCAGTTTTTTGAGCTGACCAGAGCTGCCGGCGATGGCGACCAAGAGAGCGAGCCAGATTGTACACAGCTCGCCATGGAGATCCAGACATGACAGACAGACAGCTCGTGATCGCGATCTTTGTGGCGCTCTTGGTGCATATAGTGCGCATGGAGTGCGCTCTCGCTGGTCTCTTTCGGCGACTCGACAAGGTTGGCATGTCTTCGTTTCTCGTGCTGCAGCGCATGCGACGCAGAGAGGGCGACTTTGTCGAGTCTGGCGACGTGCTCGACGAAGAGTCTGGCACTGTGGGAGAAGAGCATGTCGGCTTTTGAGCTGGTCTTGCGCGTGCTCGGGATCTGGATCTTGGTCTCGCTGATCTTTGCGTGTCTGTGGGCTTTGCGTGGGTACGTGCTGAAAGGCGACGACCATGGATCGTGACTCTGTCGAGCTTTTAGTCTCGCTCTTGACGTCGAGACTGGCGATCGCTTGGTCGTGGTTCGCAGTCGTCGGGGGACTTGGTTCTATGATCTTTTTACTCGTGCGCACAGTCGTGCGCTTTTGGACTGGTAAGGGGGAAAGTCATGATCGTAGGTCTTGACGTTGGGTACTACAAAACCGCTGTCGCTGTCTCTGGCTCTCGGCAATGTTTCCCGGGAAACCAAGCGCAGCGTGGCGAGCTGCAGACTGTTCTTTTTGAGTCTGTCGCGTGCAAGTACGTCGAGTCGCTCATGAGCGTCCATAGAGCGAGCGCCAGCATGCTCGTGCGCTTCCAGGGCGATGATACAGAGTATGCTGTCGGCCAGAGCGCGATCGATCGCTCTGGTCTCTTGATCAATGAAGAGTCAGAGCGCTGGATCGAGTCGCAGATCTGGCGCATCTTGGCACTGGCTGCGCTCGGCCAGGTATCGCACGCCACGCGAGTCGATCTCGACGTGGTCGTCGGTCTTCCCATCTCGACGATCCAGAATGATGGCGCGATCGAGCACGTGCGCGCTGTACTGAATGGCTCGCACTCGATCAAGCTCGGCGATCGCGGCTCGTGGCAAAAGCTGGAAGTACGCGTCGTGCGAGTGGTCCCCCAGCCTTTCGGCTGCGTGCTGGATCGCGTGCTCGACGATCGTGGCACGATGCGAGATCAAGATCTCGCGCGTGGTCGCTTTGGCGTGCTCGACGTCGGGGGAGGTACGACGCAAGTACTCACAGTGCAGCGCCTGCAAGACTTGCCAGACAGACGTGGCAGCATGAAGCGTGGCGGCTTGTACGTTGCTCGCTTGGTGCGTCAGTGGCTGCGACATAACTGTCCAGGCCTAGAGCTGTCAGACTTTGAGATCTCGCGCGCCATCGTCGCTGGCCATGTGTTCTACTATGGCGACCAGGTCGACCTTACGCCAGCGATCAACGCTGCGCGCGAGACTTTCGGCGAAGCTGTGGTCGCTTTCTGCGCGTCGTACTGGGGAGAAGGCGCTGATCTGGATCGTGTTTTTCTCTGTGGGGGCGCGCAAGCCATGGTCGCCGGCACTCTGGCCGAGCGATACCAGCACGCCGAGACAGTGCCAGATCCACAGCTCGCCAATGTGCGTGGCTTTCTCAAGTATGGCCTTTTTTTGTCGCGCCAGTCTTCTTACTAGGTGAGAAGCAAAGAGCGCCAGACATGTTACGGAGTGTGAACATGGAAGAGATCAGAGTCTGCAATGTGTGCGGCGAGTGCTGGCCAGACACTGGCGCGCAAGAGTGTATCTACTGTGGATCTGCCGATACTTACATCGATGACAGTGTCGACACGGATCTCGACTGGATACCAGCGCCAGACGATCCTTGTCCAGAGTGCCAGAAAAAGCTGGATCGTCGCGAGTGGCAAGCTGGCCAGCCAGGCTGGACAGAAGAGAGCGAGACATGCGCAAGATCGCCAGAGTGACCTTTTCGTACTGTCCGGAAGAGTACCCGTCGCTCGCTGCGTGGCTGGCCAGCTTGCCACGAAACGAGCGATCGACAAGGATCCGAGAGACGCTCGACAAAGCCGCGCAAGAGCGCGACGCGCGCGAGTGCATACTCGACGATCCAGCGCTGCGCGAGCTGGCCGAGCGTCTCGCCGAGTATCTTGGGGACATGTTTAGCACGCCGCTCGAGGTGTCAGGGCCCGGTGACGTTCCAGCCATCGAAGTCGTGATCGACGACGACATACTCGAAGCTATGCAAACTATAGGGGGATAGACACATGGACTTTTTTACTTTTTGCGGTGGACTTTTGATCGCTTTCTGTTCTGGCGCGTTTGGTTTTATACTTGGCTTTGGCTGGCTGGCGAAGTGTTATTCTGACAAGACAAAGACGCATGATCTCACGCGCCAGTATGGCCAGCTTACTTGGGTAAAGAGAGAGAGACAGCCATGACTGGTCTTTGGGCTTTTGCTTTTGGTTTCGTGCTTGGCTTTCTGGCTTGCTTGCCAGCGTACACAAAAGCGCTCAAAAACATGATCGTCAAAAAGTACGATCTGACTGTGGTAGAAGGCCAAGCGCGTCTTGTGGAAAGGGCCAGCGATGGACACGCGACAGATCAGATCTGACTACTTGCGACAGTGGGGTCAGGCGCTGTACAGTGCGGCTGGTCGTGGCGCTTTCGGCGATGCTTTCCAGCTTCGAGACTTGCGCGCTGTATGCGGGCCTAGAGCTGGCGCTCTCTTGCTCGACGCTGGCATGTACGCTGGTCGCACGCTGCAGGCGCTGCGCAAGCACGACAGCGCGCTCTTGCGTCAGTTTGTGCCGTGGTCGTTTGCTGGCGATCCTTCTGTCTTTATGCAGTCGCGCCATGTGCGCGTGGAAGCGGCATGGCCGAGCGAGCTGGCCATGACTTCTGTCGCACTTGGAGATCTCGCGCCATACCCGCTACGACCAGACGTCTTTGTCGTGGGCATGAACGAATACGGCCAGACGATCGCCATGCAGCTCTGCGACGCGATCCCTCACGTGCTGATCTCTGGCACGCCGGGATCTGGCAAGACGATCGCCATGCGCTCTATTGCTTACCAGCTCGCACGCCACGCGACAGAGAAAGAGCGAGCCAGGCTCGTGCTGATCGATGGCAAGTATGGCGACTCGCTGCGCTCGTGCCAGCGTCTGGCCGGTGTGGTCGGGCCAGTGGCGACGTCTCGCGAGCAAGTGATCAGCGCTCTGGCTTTTGCTGCGAAGACTATGCGCGAGCGATACGAGCACCATGAAAAGCCAGCTCTGGCGTGCGATCCCTTGGTCGTGCTCTTTGATGAGTTCCAAGAGCTGACAAACGATCGTACTATCGCTGGTCTGATGGCCAAGATCGCCAGAGAAGGCCGAGCGGCTCGCGTCCATCTCGTTTGTGCCACACAACACCCGGCGCTCGACGCTTTCGGCGACGCTTCGACGCGTCGGTGCTTGGTGGGCAAGCTGGCGCTGCGAGTCGACGATCTCGACGCGTCGCGCGTGGCTGTGGGGTCGTCGACTCCAAGAGCTGATCGTCTCTTGGGCGCTGGCGATGCGTACACAGTCAGTCCCGGCGCTGTCCATCGCGTACAGGTCGCCATACTCGACGAAGCGAAGCTCATGGCACAAGTCGCGCAGCGCGACATAGAGCGCTGGCTCTTCGATGCTTGGCCAGAGGTCCAGCTCGAAGACGTCGGCCAAGACGTACCACAGCGACCAAGTCGGCGACAGCCAGCGACAGTGGACGAATTGCAGGCGACCATGCGCGCAGCGATCGCTGGCGATGGAAGGCCGGCAATGGTCCAGCGACTGGACAGCGAGCGCAAGCCAGGCGCGTCGCGAGCGCGCTGGCTCTTGGCTCTTGGTCGTGACGTCTGGTCGCAGCTCGAGGGCAGCGCAGAGCTGTCTGTCTGGCTAGAGACGCACAGAGCTGGCCAGACAGGCCGAGCTGGCGACGAAGACGCGCGCGCTTTTGGTAGACAGACAGACAGTCAAGAAAGGAACGAAGCATGAAGAGAGTATCATACACGAGCGTCGAAGGTCCACAGCCAGTACAGCCGAGCAAGATCAAGCAAGCGCTCGACGTGCTCGGCGTGGTCGGGATCGGGCTCGCAGTCGCGCTACTTGCGACGCTGGCGATCTCGCTGTACTTGGTCTGGTATAGCTGGCTCGCCATACAGAGCAAGGGCGTCGCGATCGCGTGGGCGATGCTGGCCAGCACTGCGATCCCAGTGTGCGCTGGCGTCGCCATGTGGCTCGGCTATCGCTTCGCATCTGTCCAAGTGGGCAAGGTCGAAAGCGGCATGGATCGCGTGCTCGACAAGATCGCGCACTCGCTCTATACTGCCGGCATCCAGGCCAGCGACGTGCGCATCTATGGCGCGCAGCGCCTGATCACTGGTCGCGAGTCTGGCGGCTCGCAAGAGATCGATCTCGGTCGCATGCCATACACGATCGACGATCCACAGCCAGCGCCAGACATAGAAGTCATACACTAGAAGGGGGTATCATGTTGGTAGCAGAAGGAAGAGCGCTTCGCGTGGTCTTTGGTCTTGGTGTGCTCATGATCGCGGCTGCATGTCTCTTTGTTGGGGTCACTGTGAACGATGGCCAGCGCCAGAGTACTGGCGTCGACGTCGCTGCGCTCGAAAAGATCGCAGAGCTGGAAGCGCAGACACAACAGGCGCGCACAGACGAAGCGCTCGCGCGAGCACGCGTCGAAGAGATACGCGCGCAAGGCGACGCAGACGTCGAGCGCATCACAGCCAACACAGACGCGCACGCGCGACGCGTGCTACTGGAAGCGCAGATCACTGCAGTGCTCGAGGGCGTCGAGCGGCGCCGAGCGTGGCGAGTGTACTTTCAGATCATGAGCATATGCGCTTTTGTGGCTGCGTGCTTCTTCGTCTTTGTCTGGACGATGGTACTGGCTGCGAAGAGAGAGACAAAGTCGAAGACTGCAGACAAGTGCGTCTTGTGCAAGACTGGCATGCCAGACTGCGAAGACTGTTTGCGCGCTTGACGACCACGAGACACAAAAAGAGAGCGCTGGCCATCTCGCCAGCGCTCTTGTCGTTCTGGTCGACTTTATCGTGCGCGCTCGACTTGCTCTTCGAGCGTCTCTTCTGTCTGGTCGCTACCCAAGAGGGCGCTGGCCATCGTCGACAGCTCGCGAAGGTGCTGGACGCGAGCCAAGCGCAGCGCGTCGCCGAGGTGTGCAAAGTCTTCGAGATGGCGACCAGCGCGATCGAAGACCATAAAGTCAGTCGACGCGGTCCAGTGCTGCAGATCGTGGATCTGATCTGTGATCTTGGACATGCGCCACTTTATGATCGTATGCGCTGGTACGTCCATCGTACAGAGTATGTCGTCGATCGAGCCAGAGACGTCGAGCGAGAGCACTGGCTCGATCATGTCCATGCTCACCCCATGGTGTGAGACGATCCAGGCCTTGACTAGCTCTCGCGCGACTCGCTTGCGTTCTGCGAGTACTTGCTCGTGCTCGACGTGCTCTTTGTGCTCTTTGAGTGTGCGCGATAGGTACTCGACATGCGCTTGGTGCTCGACTCTCGACCATGATGCGGCATGCTGTACTGTGATCGGGACGCGATCCAGATCGCCAGAGTCTTCGTCGCCACGAGTGCAGATCTTGATCTGCGTGTCGCCGATACCTTCGTCGTCGGTTTCGTCTTTTGCATAGTACCACTGATCGCCAAACCAGACAGCGAGATCTGGATCGTCTGGCTTTGCGTCGCTTGGGTACGCTGCGATCTCATAGTCAAAGAGAGAGCGCCAGACCAAGCGCGACGCGTCTGTCAAGAGTCGATCGCAGTGGTTGACTGTCTCGTATGACCAAGCGATCGCGACTGCAGCCAGCTCGAAGGGATCGCCTTTGAGACAGAGATCGCCTTGCTCGCGTACAGAGAAGACGTCAAGCTCTGCGCAGCGTATCGCGATCTCGACGCGCTCGGGCGCGAGCTGCATAAGCTCGATCTGTTTCGCAGCTTTCGCGAGTGGCATCTCGCAGAGCTGCGCGTCTGTCGAGCCAGCAAAAAAGATCTTGCGTGCTACCAGTCCATGTGTGCTGTGTTCCATGTCGTTTCTCCTTTGTGTGTGGCTCTAGTCGGCTGGTTCGCTGGCGAGCACTTGCTCGCCACGTATCTGCGCGAGCTGGCCATGTGCCATCTCGATCGCGCGCTCGATCGCTGCGCTTTTGTTTGGTCCCCCTCCCCAGGTCAAGCCAAGCGCGAGCGCGACTTCGTCGAGCATGACAACGTGCTTGGGACTGATCCGGTATGCTACTTGTACTTTCTTTTCGCTCTGGTCTTTCATTGGTCGATCCTTTCTATGTGTGTTGTGCTTGGTGTATGATAGCGAGAGCGAGCGTCGACTCGCTCTCGTTTGTCCACTTGTGCTAGTACCCACTGTTCGCGCGACGCATGCGCAAGTGACCATGCTGGCGTCCACCGTGCTTGGGCTTTGGTGGATTGTACCCAGGGTACATGGGGCGGCTCTCGTGCTGGCACTTGGGGCAGACGTGCCAGACGCAGACGTCGCCATGTGGCTGGACGCGCGACAAGTACACGAGATCCACTTTGCAGCGCCAGCACTGTTTGACGTACCAGCCAGACTGACGCCAGCGTCGCGAGTAGTACACAGCGACGCGATCGTCTTTGGTCTTGTGTGGTCTCGTGGCGAGCACTTCGACCGGCTTTGTTTGGTGCTTGTCGAGACTCGACGCGACGACTGGCTCTTCGTCGCCATCGTCCAGCGCCACTGTCGAGAGCGTCGCTTCGCTGTCTTTCCAGTCGTCGACGTGCGCATAGTACCAGACGCCAGAGACGCAGCCCACTGCGACTGGCTCGGCTGGCACGAGATCGATCTCGCTCGCGAAAGCGCTGGCGATCTCGCGCTCTTGGGTTGTGAGGTAGCGCCATGTCGTGGTCTTCATTATGCGCGCGCCTTCTCGGCCAGCTTGCGCGAGACTTGCGAGCTGATACGCGAGTCTGCGAGCATCGCAGAGCCATCGCTCAGAATGAAGACTTGCTCGAAGTAGTTGCGGCGACGTGGGGCGAGCGCGTTATAAAAGCCAGTGATCCCAAGCTCGGCGAAAGCGTCGCGCGCGTCTTGGTGCTGGCCTTCTGCGCCTAGTACGTCGCTGTGTAGTCTGTAAGTCTTGCCATCGATCTGGACTGTCTGCATGTCGTTTCTCCAAGTATTGTGTGTGTGGTCGTGCGGTCAGGTCCAACAGACACATTATAGCACAGGCTGGCGAGAATGTCAAGACTTTTTGTGAAGATCTTTTGACTTTCTCGCCAGCTCTCTTGGCCTTTTTGGACGCGAGCCTATGCGCTCGCGATCTGACTCTCTGACTCGGCGAGCCAGTCGCGACACTCGCGCAGCGTCCACTTGGGATCGCTATAGTCGAAGGGATCTCGATCGCTGCGCACGATCCATTCTCTATACCAGCTTGAGCTTGGATCGTCGCCTTGCTCGATCGTGTACGTCTTGCCATCGCTGCGCGTGTACTTGTAAAGTCCAGCGCAGATCCTTGTCAGTTTGATCTTGGTCTCTGTGGTCGACATGGTCGTCTCTCTCTGTGTGTGGTCTACAGCGAAGAAAGCTCGCCAGCGAAGGCCCGCTCTTGTACCCGTACAACGTGCTCGGCGTGCTGCGCGTGCTGTACGAAAGCGAGCCGAGACTCGAAAGCGACAGAAACATGCCACCGCTGCAGCTCGCCATGTACTGGCGCGACAGCGACTTCGACCAGCTCGAAGACGTCAAAGTCTTGCCAGCCTTGGCCAAAAAACTGATCTGCGTGTACTGGTTGACAGTCGACAAAGTAGTGTACTTGCATTGCTCGATCTCCTTGTGTGTGTGGTCGTGCGGTCAGGTCCAACAGACACATTATAGCACAGGTGCGAGAGAATGTCAAGACATTTTACCAGATTGATCGAGTGTTTCCCGGGAAACATAAAGAGCGCCAGCCATCTCTGGCCAGCGCTCTCTGGTCGTCGAGCTGCAGCTCGCGCGCTACACTCGCAGCGCCAGCACTTTCGAGTACCCAGGCAGCTCGACGCGCTCGCCATCGTCAAAGTGTACGCGATACAGATCGCCAGCGATAAAGTCGATCTTTTCGATTGGCTTTTCCCAAAGATAGACTTGCACGTCTGCGCGCTCGGCCAGAGGCTGCGCATTGCGTACAGCCATCTCGCCAGCGTCATGACAGTCGCACTCTGGCCAGTGGTCTGGATAAAAGTCGATGCACTCGGGATCGTTCTGGCGCTCAAAGTCCCATGTACAGTGTGTGCAGCGCTCTGCGAGTCGATCCAGTGGCGCGCTGCAGCGTGGACACTTGTTAGCGTCGACGCAGTCATGGCACGTCTCGAAAGCGTCGAGCGAGCCAGAGCCGAGCGACACGCCATGGGGACTGGGATCGTATGTGTCGATCAAGAAACCATTGCCATGGCACTCTCTGCAAAAGCGTGGATGCGCGATCGCATAGCTGCCGGCACGCGCGATCGCGTCGACGAAGCGAGTGCGACAGCTCTTCGAGTGGCGACCAGCAAAAAAAGCGACGCACTCGACAGCCAGCTCGCGCGCGACGTCGAAGGGAAGAAAGCGCAGATCCAGCCATTCTGTAACCAGTAGTCCATAGCGCGCTCTGACTGGCGTCATAAAGATCAAGACGCGTGGCGCGCTTCCAGATTTGGGAAGGGGATCGATCGTGTACTGGCAATCGCTCTTGATCTTCTGTGCGAGCTGCGCTCGCGTGCCTTCGCACGTCTCGACGTCTGGCGTGCCTTGTCTGTGGAAGTGGTATCTCATGTCGTTTCTCCATTCTGGCGCTCTTTGCGCTCTGTGTGGCGAGCTGGCCAAGTCGACCAGCTCGCGCGTCTGTGTGTGGTCTAGTCGGTGCTGATCCCTCTTGCGCGCTTGTCCATCTCGTACAATTGGCGACTCATGGTCGCTGGCTTTTCGCTGGCTGCGCTTTGCTCTTTGAGCGTGTCGACTGCGACACTGTAGTAGTCGCGCAGATCTTCGCCTTCGTCCAAGACGATCCAGACTTCCAGATTCTTGGGAAGCTCGCCATGGTCCTTCTTGGTGCGAGCTTTGACCAAGTCGTCGTCGATGGCCGGGTCGTACATGTAGAACGTTTGGCCAATGGCGAGAAACTCGAAGGGGAAGTGCTGCGCGCGTACCGAGCTGTCGCGCGTATAGTTCAAGTGCTCGAAGATCGGGCAAAACTCTGCATACTTGCGGCTCGCGCACTTGAGCCAGACTTCTGGCCGGTGTGGCTTGCTCTGGCCCTTGGCTGGCTTTGCCAAGTCGCGATACCAGACCAAGCGATCGCGATCGAAGCGAAAGCCCATGAGCTTCCACCATTCGACAGCGTCGCCATGGTACGAGTACGAAGGGATCTCGATCTTGGTCTGGTCGTCTGTGATGCGAGGGCCGAGCTGTACGTCGGCTTGTATCTGGCCGTATCGCGAGGTGACTTTGTGCTCGTACAGTTTCTGGCCAAGTAGCTGGTAGTAGGTCGTCGCTTGCTTCATGTCGTTTCTCCAAGTGCTGTGTGTGTGGTCGTGCGGTCAGGTCCAACAGACACATTATAGCACAGGCGCGAGAGAATGTCAAGACTTTTTGCAAAGATCTTTCGATCAATCTGGCAACAAAAAAAGAGCGCCAGCCAGGGCCAGCGCTCTCTGTGGTCGTGCGAGCTATGCGAGATCGACGTCGCTCGCGCCACACTTGGGACAGCCACGCATCATGGCGCGCTCTGCGCTCTTGGTCGTGCGAAACTTGCGTCCACACTGCATGCACTTGAAAAGAGCCTTCGAGGTCTTGCGTCTGGTCGTGGTCGTGGTCGTCATGTCGTTTCTCCGTTTCTGTGTGTGAGCGCGCCAGCTCTCGCCAGCGCGCTCAGGTCGATTCTAGCGTACAGAGTAGCCAAAGTCGCGCAGCATGTACGCGATCTGGTTGACTTGGTTTTGCTGGTACTGGTCGAGCTGGTCGACGCGCTCGGCCAAGCTGTGGTACTGATCGCGCATCGCATTGACGACGATCGTCTCTATGATATTCTGGCGGCGAAGCGAGACAGCTTCGACGACTTGTACTCGTGTCCCTTCTGCGAGAAGCGCAGCGACGACGTCGTCTCTGTCGGCGATGTCTACCAGCGTCATGGGCGTGCGCAGCGTGCCATGTGTCGCGTCTGCGAAAGGCACGTCGACCACGCTGTACGAGTCGTCGATCTCTTGGATGCGCAGCGCGTCGCCGAGAATGGCGATATAATGAAGCTGTGACGCGCGCAAGAGCACGACGTCGCGCGACTGGCGATCGAGCTGGCTGTGTAGCCAAGTGGGCTGGTTTAGTTGGTAGTCTAGCGAGCAGATGTCTGTAACGTATGCCATGGTCGTTTCTCCTGTGTGTGTGGGCGCGAGCTGGTCGACTTGGCCAGCTCGCGCTGTGGTCTGGTCTTACGCGCCTACTATCTCGATCCCTTGCTCGGCCAGCTCGGCGAGCGCTGCAGTCTTTGCGCGCAGCTTTGCGACTGTGACGATCGAGACGACAAAGTCGTCGCCATAAACCGCTTTGTACTCGGCCAGTACTTGGCTCGCCTGGTCCAGTGTGAGCGCTGTCAGGCGCTTGTACTCGCGATCGAATTTTGTGGCAGTGAGCTGGTTTAGCTTGGTGAGCTTTGTTACTGCGTCCATGTGGTTTCTCCGTCTCTGTGTGTGGTCGTGCGGTCAGGTCCAACAGACACATTATAGCACAGGCTCGCGAGAATGTCAAGACATTTTGCAAAGATCTTTCGATCGAGTTTTGCTTTTCTGGCGTCTGGCCCTTGACGAAGTGACAGCGCCGTGCTATAATGGATCTGTGTGTGGCGAAGTATCGTTTCTCCGATCTTCCCACTTTGGGCGCGTTCGCGACTGGTCATCGCGTCGCGCCTTTCTTTCATAGGGGGTATACCATGTCTGACACTTTGCCAGGGACAGTACACGAAGTCGCGCCAGGTGTGCGCGTGCGTATCGTCGACATTGACGAAGCGATACCAGACTCGCACAATGCCAACAAAGGCACGCCACGCGGTAACGCGATGCTCGCCGAGTCGATCGAGCGCTTTGGCGCTGGTCGTGGGATCTTGCTCGACAAGAATCTCAAGACGATCGGCGGTAACAAGACGCTCGCACAGTGCAAGGCTGCAGGGATCTCGCAGCTCGTTTTGATCGAGACAGAAGGCCAGCTCTTGGTGGCGACCAAGCGCGACGATCTCGACATAGAGACGCCAGAGGGCCGCACGCTGGCCTACGTCGACAATCGCTTGTCAGAGGTCAATTATGATCTGGATGGCGAGCGACTTCTCGCCGACATGCAAGGTGGGATCGACTTCGTGCCGTTCTGGACGCCAGTCGAGATCCAAGAGATCCAAGTCGAGATCCAGCCAGTCGAAGTGGATCTCGGGGGCGAAGACGCGAGCGCCGAGGCCGGCGACGCAGAGTCGAGCACGTACCACTGCCCCAAGTGCGGCTTTTCCTTTCGAGTGGACGCATGAAAAGTCTGCAGATCGCTGCATACGTGCAAGATAGCTATGCCAAGAGCGCGTACAAGACCGAGTCTTACGACGTGCGCGTCTGGCCAGGCCTAGAGATGATACGCGACGCGCTGCAGAGAGCTGGCCATGTCTGTGGGTACTGCAGCGCGCCAACAGTCGCCGACTTTGACGTCGTGCTCGTGTCGATCGTCTCTGCGTATGACTGGTACAGCTTTGTCGCCGAGCGCGTCTCATGGCCCAAAGGCGACTACAAAACCATAATCGGTGGTCCGGGCGTCGACAATGTGCTCCCTTTCTTGGAGTATGGCGACGTCTTTGTCTTTGGTCGTGGCGAAGATCTGATCGTGCCACTGGTCGAAGCGATCGCGGCTGGCGACCAGCTCGACGATCCAGCTATCTGCTACTCGCACGACTTTGATCCAGATGGCCAGTACCAGTACAGACAGGCCGAGCGACCATACCCGTACACGTACCAGCTCGCCAATGGCAAGCCATACAGAGAGATCGCGATAGGCTGCGATCGCAAGTGTCTGTTTTGCCAGTACTCGTGGACTCGACGCAACATGGGCGGCGCGCAAAAGTTTGCAAGCTCGCGCACTGCGACAGTCGCGTCTGCAGAAGAGTCGACGATCTTTGAGCTAGATCTCGATCGTCCAGACTCTTGGCCAGGCTCTTCGATGCTGATCGGCTGCGATGGACTCTCGGAGCGCTTGCGACGTATGGTCAACAAACCGATCTCACGTGACATGCTGGTCGCTCTCTTCGCTGGTACTCTTCGCCGCACAGCTCCACTGTATAAAATCAGAGTCATGAATATCATTGGCTACCCGACAGAGACGCTCGACGACTGGCACGAGATGCGCTCGACTTGGGAGTCTGTTTTTGACTCTTTCGTCGAGTACAAAGGCGATCCCATGCATGACGCGAGTACTCGCATAGACATCACACATACACCTTTCAAACCCATGCCATGTACGCCAGCCGCTGTATGGCCAGCCAGGTACGAAGACTACAGAGAGAGCGCGATCACTCGCCTGCAGGCTGCGCACTGCGCGCTTGGCACGTTCAAGCGTCGCCTGTTCAATAGTGACACTGTGACAGTGTCCAGCGCGTTTGGTCCAGAAGGACTGTCGACGATCACTCTCTGGCTCTTGGCTGTGCGTGGCGAGCTGCGCGACGCTTCGCTCTTTCGCCAGCTCTCGACGTCTCGCGCTTTCTGGTCGTCGAGTGGTAACGTCAGACGCGCGACGCTCGAAAAGTATCTCGACATAGATCGCCTGTTTGGCGTGTACACGTGGTCGACACTGCCGACACGATACCTTCATACCTACATAAAGAGAGAAGCGATCGAGCGAGCCAGCACTCGATCGCTCTTGCGTCATGGTGGGAGCGCTGGCGCAAAGCTGGCCAGCCAGATCGCTGGCGAGTCGTAAGGGGGACACATGATCGATCTGGTCGTACAGGTCCAAGAGGCAGAGCGAAGACTCGAAGAGGTGCGCGCTTGTCTGGAAGAGGTCAGAGAGCGCGCAGAGCTGGCCAAACGACTCGAAGATCTCTTCGACCAGATCGCACAGGCCGAGCGCGAGATCGAAGAGATCCAAAACCCAGAAAAGAAGATCGGAAGACCAGAGAAGTACTCTTGCGCGCAAGTGATCGAAGCACTCGACGCAGCCAATGGAGTGATCCAGGGCGCTGCCGATCGGCTCGGCTGTCACAGACACACTGTCGAGAATTACATTAAACGACACCCAAGCGTCAAGCGCGCATGGGACTCACAGCAAGATCGACTCTTCGACGTCGCCTATAATTGGCTGTGGTCTGGCGCTGCAAAAGGCGACTGGCGTCAAGTACTCCATGTGCTCACACACTCGCCAGCCGCCAAGCGCTATGGGTTCATGCCACGCAAAGAGATCACTGGCGCAGATGGCGAGCCTTTGACAGTATCGCACGACGTCGTCGAGATCGTCGAGTACGACGACGAAGACGACGACCATGGCGAAGAGTAGACACAAAAAAGTACACAGGTTCAAGCTGCCGATCAGAAAAGAAGAGACGTTGCGCGAGTTTGTGCGCGTCTCTTTCGGCGTCCAGATCCCAGACGTGCAAGTCTGCGAGAACCATACCACGCCATGGCGCGCTTTCGCCGACGCGTACTTTGCGCGCTCGCCAGTGGCAGTGTGGAAAGCATCGCGCGGCTTTGGTGGCAAGTCTTTCTTGCTCGCTCTCTTGGGTCTGGTCGAAGCGTGCTCGCTGAAAGCGTCAGTCAGTGTACTTGGTGGATCTGGCGAGCAAAGCGCGCGAGTACACGAGTACATGACCAACTTTTGGGACTACAAGCGCGCGCCTGTAAACCTTCTCGCGTCGGATCCGGTCAAGCGCGAGACCAAGCTCGTATACGGCAATCACATACGCGCGCTGATGGCGTCGACTGCGTCGGTACGTGGTCCACACCCACAGCGCCTACGTCTGGATGAGGCCGACGAAACGAGCATAATCATACTCGACAGCGCGCTCGGCCAGCCGATGGACACGCACAACATAAAGAGCCAGACAGTACTGTCGTCGACACATCAGTACGCGCAAGGCACGATGACAGAGATCCTAAAGCGCGCCAAGGTGCGTGGCTGGCCAGTGTACCAGTGGTGTTATAAGGAGACTCTAGAGCCGCATGGCTGGCTCTTGCGCAGCAACTTGGAAGCGAAGCGACAGACTGTTACCCAGGCCATGTGGGATGCAGAGTATGATCTCCAAGATCCAGCGCCGGGATCGCGCGCCATCGTACCAGCCAAAACAGAGATCATGTTCGACGCGTCGCTCGGACAGTACGAAGGTCGACTCGACGAGCTGATCATAGTCGAGCCGCCAGAGAAGCGAGCCAGGTACACGACCGGCGCCGACTGGGCGAAAGAGAAAGACTATACTGTGATCATCACGTTTCGCACAGACTGCATGCCATGGCGCTTGGTCGCATACGAGCGCACTGGCCGACAGCCTTGGCCGCTGATGGTCCAAAAGTACAATGATCGCGTGCGTATGTACCCAGGGCAAGCCGCGCACGATGGGACTGGACTCGGCGACGTGATCGACGACTATATCGAAGTCGATGCGACTGGCGTCCAGATGGTTGGAAAGCCGAGATCGAACATGCTAAGCAACTATATCGCAGCGATAGAAAGAGAAGAGATCAGAGCGCCTAGAATCGAGTCCATGTATGGCGAGCACCTTTTCGCGTCGCGCGCTGACGTGTACAGTGGGGGACGTGTCGACCACTTGCCAGACTCGATCGCGGCTGGCGCTCTCGCATATGGCGCAAGCTCGCGCGCTGGTTGGGCGCGTGGATCGTCGGGAGGATAGACATGGATCAAGAAACACAGATCGCGCACGACGTCGTCGAGCGTGCGCAAGAGACGTACAGCAAACAGCCGAGACTCGATCCCAGTGCTGTCAGTGCTGCAGACGCGTCGTCGTATGTGCTGAGTATCGCCAATTGGGTGCAAAAGCTCGACCTGGTCGCGCCTGAGTATATACCCGACTCGCGCAAGCGCGATCGCTTTATGCGCGAGAGCTGGCGTCGCGAGCCGCACATGGCCGGCGTGGTAAACCAGCTCACGCTACTGGACAGCAATCGCGGCTGGACTTTGCTCGGGGGGCGCAATCAGGTCTTGCGCTTCTCGCGCATGTTCAAGCGAGCCGACGATCAAGACTGGCGATACTATGCGCGCAGAGCGTCGCTGTCGCACTGGGTCACAGACATGAACAGTGTTACAGAGCTAGGCAGAGATGGCGAAGAGGGCCCGGTACGCGCGATCTACCACGTCGACAGCGCGCGCTGTCGCTTGGTCGCTGATCCAGAGTACCCACTGCGCTATTATCCAGCTCGAGGCCGCATGCAAAAGTGGCGATCGTCTGACTTTGTGCGCACTGCGAGCATGCCGAGCGACGACGAAAACTACCATGGACTGGGGTACTGTTTCATGTCGCGCGCATACGAGCTTTTGCGCATACTGATCGCTGTGCTGTACCACGATCAAGAGGCAGTGCTCGCGCGCATGCCCAAAGGGCTCTTGCTACTGCAAAACATAAGCCAGCAACAGTGGGAAGACGCCATGGAAAGCCGACAAGAAGAGGCTAGAGCGCACGAGCGCCGCTACTATGGCGGGATCTCTGTGATCGCCACGATGGGATCGCATCCCCCAGACGCGAAACTCGTGGCGCTGTCCGAGCTGCCGGCCAATTTCACGCACAAAGACTTTTATGCGCTGTCCATGTACGCGCTGGCGCTCTGCGCTGGTATGTCGCCAGAAGAATTTTGGGTCGTCGCCGGGGGCGCTCTTGGTCGTGGCAAAGAGAGCGAAAACCAGCGACGCATGTCCAGCTCGAAGGGGATCTCTGACTTTACGCTCTCACACCAAGACGCGATCCAGAGCTTCATGCCAGAGTCCCTAGAGTTTTCGTATGATGAAAGAGACACCGAAGGCGAGATGCTTGTCGCCGAGGTCGCAGACGCGTATATCGCTGCAGCGTCGCGAGCATACGAGTCAGGGCTCGACGCTGGCCAGCCGCTATGGTCCAGAGAAGAGGCTCGATCGTGGCTGGTCCAGAATAACATCATGCCAGCCGACTGGACAGAGACAGAAGAGGAAAGCCAGGCGACAGACGACAAAAACATGCGCTTGCTTCGAGAGCGCTGCATGGAGTCGCCAGCAGTCCAGCGCGCGCTGGTCTTACACCCACAAGAGCCTATCGTCTTGTACCAGTACCCAAGAGATCGCGTCGTGCGTATCTATGATCCAGCGCAGCCAGTCAGACGCTACTGGGAAGGGTTCGCGGCTGGTCTGACGAAAGACCAGATCAGCGAAGCATGCAGACTGTACGTCGAGCGTCAAGACGACGTTTTGTACCAAGGCGATCTTGTGACGATCACAGAGCAAGACGTCGATCGGGCGCTGGCCAATGGCACGCGGCGAGTCGGGCGCGTGTATGGCCAGCTCGTAAACTCAGAAGAGCTACCAGAAGGGGAGATCGCAGAGTGAGACTAGAGCGTCATGGACGTCAGAGTCTGGAAGACGTGATCGAGCTGCAGATCCGAGACACGGCGCCGATCTTGTTTCTCTCTCTCGACGAAGCGCGCGAGCTGCGCGACACGCTCACGCGCATGATTGATCCACAGACCACGTACACGCCAGCCAGTGCTGGCCAAGAAAGGGAGATCGAAGAGTGAACATGACAAAGGGGGTACAGCTTGTAACGACGTGCGCGATCGCGATCAACAAGACGCGCGCGCTGGCCGAGAGAGCACTCGACAGCTTGACTCGTTTCTATCCAGACATGAGCATCATACTGATCGACAATGGCTCGAAGGCTGGATCAGACGTCGGCCAGTGGGCTGCGCGTCTCGCGCAGCATAACGAAAAGATCTACACACACAAGATCCCAAGTGACGTGGGGTCAGGTCCAGCGCTCGCGCGAGCCTTCGCGATCGCGAGCACGCCTTTTATACTGACGCTGGCCAGCCATGTTGTGGTCAAGCGTGGCATGCTGGTCGAAAACATGTTTCACGAGCTGACAGAGTCGGCCAGGGCCCTTGGCGTGGGCAGAGTGTACAAGGTCGACGCGTTTGGCAAAAACGGCCAGCGCGCAGAGATACACCCAAGAATACCATACCTTGATCCAGAGTGCGCGCTATGGAACAGATCCATGTATAACCAGCTCGGCGAGATCTTTCTTGATCACATCGCGCCAGCGATACGCGTTTGCTACGCTGCAGCGATGGCCAAAAACAAGACGCCAGTCATGCGCTTCCCTGTGCGAGAGTACGTCGACATGCGCTCGCGCAGCGTGCGACCACTGCGCGCACTTCCCAGTACGATCTGGTCGCCTGCCGAGCTGGAAAGCATGGGATATGATCCAGTGTCCATGCGCTTCGCTCTATGCAAGCCAACAAGAGAGCAAGAGATCGAAGCGCGCATGAATGTTTCCCGGGAAACAATGCCAGACGCCACATGCGGCGAGCGCGTGCAAGAAGCGATCGACTTTGTCGAGAGTGCTGGCCATGAGTGAACACGAAGAAAGACCTTTGATCGTAACAGTCTGTCACGACCAGATCGACAGAACAGTGCGCATGCTCTCGTGCCTTCTGTCGTCGATCGCCACTGGCGAGCGCTTCGACTTGGTGCTGATCGACGATGGCTCGCACGATCGCACGCTCGGCCAGCTCCATGCCTATCGCGATCGCTTCGCTGCGCTTGGTCGTGGGTACGTCGAAGTCAGGTCTCATGGGCGCTGTCTCGGCGAGTCGCAGTCGATCAATGAAGCGCTTGCACAGCGTCGCGCTGGCCAGCCTTTCGTGCGACTCGACAGCCAGGTCGAAGTGCTCTCGCGTGGCTGGATCTCTTGGTGCGAGAGCTTTGTCTCTGATCGTCCAGTGTATGGAATCGTCGCGCCATACGTCCAGCGACTGTACAGAGGTCCAGGGATCGAGCGTTTTAGTCGTGAGAGCTTCCAAGACGCGACGATCGAAGTGGTACGACCAGTCGCGCACGCGTGCGCGTGGCACTCTGGCGATCTCATGGATCGACTTGGCTTTCTCGACATTCTCGCGCGCGATCACTTGTCAGGCTTTACTGGCCAGCTTACGAGCCAGCGCTCGTGGCATGCTGGCTTTGCGACGTGCGTGTCGCATGGCTGGCGAGTCAACATGCTCGACAGAGACGACCAGCTCGACGCCATCGAAGAGCGCCAGCGCGCGTGTCGCCTTCGACGCCTGACAGCGCTGTGCGAGATGCGCAGCGCTTTCTGGTCCAAGGTCGATGGTGTGTACTGTAACCAAGCTGGCCAGCCGAGCGCGCCACTGGGAGAAAGGCCGATACTATGATCGTGATCGTCGTGGGTATGCACAGATCTGGCACGAGCATGACAGCTCACATGCTGCAGCAAGTCGGGATCGACATGGGCGAAGACTTGCTCTCTGGCGAGACGCACGTCCAAGCGCATCACGAAGATCGAGACTTTCTCGAATTGCACAAGCACGCGCTGCGAAGCGCTGGCGGGATCTGGTATCGTCCACCAAACTGGCCAGCGATCTGGCGTGTCATGAATGACAAAGGGATCGCGCAAGATCTGTACAATCTTGTGTGCTCGCGCGTCGAGTCGCACATGGGATCATGTTGGGGCTGGAAGGATCCTAGAACGTCTCTCTTTTTACGAGCATACGCTCAGATCTTTGATGTGCAAAACGATTACTTTGACCTATGGAATAAACCAGACGTGCGCGTCGTTTGGTGCGTGCGAAAAGAAGACGACGTCGTCGCGTCGCTCATGCAGCGCAATGGCAAGAGCGCAGAGTCGTGGCGACGTCTCTGCGTCAGGTATAGGCGCGAGATC
>Ga0180438_10003804_pt1 | contig 22361 bp, 51 predicted proteins | sample SS_ome_12_FD_132455 | JGI IMG/M metagenome (GOLD analysis project Ga0180438, IMG submission 132455) | Hypersaline lake sediment archaeal communities from the Salton Sea, California, USA - SS_3_D_2 metaG | ecosystem: Environmental > Aquatic > Non-marine Saline and Alkaline > Hypersaline >...
ATATTTCTTGTTCCTTATCTTCTGGGCCGGAGCTATTCACAGTGATTGTGAAACAAAAGGTATCCCCCAGCTCTAATATAGCTGGTGTACAAAGCCGTTCAGGCCACTCAAATCTGAAAGGCCTGGTAGGTATTATAAAAACCACTTTTTTGATAGTTCTATGTATCATACTAAAATTACTCGAAATATTTGAAATTTCTATGCATTTCAATTAGTTGACCTTCCAATTCATCTACCTTTGTTTCCAGTTTAGCACACTCCTCCAGCAGATTCAACATTGCCACTTCCGGCACCAGGTAATTAACACCATCCACAAATTGAGCATCCTCCAAGATTACCCCGGTAAGCTCAGAATCCCATTTTGTTTGGGTGAGCTTTAAATCAGCTTTTGGCCAAGGTAGATCCATTTCGATCTCTTTGTTTTTGGCAATCTGCCGCTCTCTATGCAAATGCCGGTGCTCTGAGAGAGGCATAATTTCTAATTTAGCGCGTTGAGCATGATATTGCCGAAAATCCTTTGCCATGGCTGGCAAAAAGTGCCAGCCAAACATCTGATCCGTATCAGGTAGATATTCTACTTTTGTGATATCAATCTGCCCATCCTCAATATATTGCAGTACAATCGTATCAAAGTCCATATCCCCGCCGTGGTGAATGACATACTCTTTGAAGTCGATATGGGGATAATTACATTTGAAAGCCACAATATCAGGTTCGATAGCTTTTCGACAGGCGGTGGCAAAAATAAATTTGGGGGTTTCTTTCTGAGAGCATTTGTGAAAGCTAATGGCAGTGGTGGTACCGTCAGTTCTTTCTAAGTAGAATTCCCGATTGTGTCGGTAGGTGGGATTATTCCGAATGCGGATAGCCCGGATTCCGCACCCCCTTTTTTCATCCCAGCTAGGATGGTTTGCAAAAATTTTCTCCAGAAATTCCCTGTCTTCCCCGGCAATTCCAATACCATAGGGATATTTATACAGGATTTCTTGGCATTTCTCTTTCATAGCTTTCTTAGTCATTTTTGGCACTCCGGGCAAACTACATGGTCTTTATGCAGCTTTTCAGGATCAACTTTATCAAATCTCACTAAGCGGGAACATATCACTCCACACTTCTGACAAATGAGTAAATCTTCTGCATAATATTTTTTAGGAGCGCAAACATAACATTTGAATCTCCACCAGGTTTGATGAAATGGCCCCTCAAACCATACAATTGCCCCACACGAACATTCTTTATAGCAATTGGCGGCAGGACAATGGTGCTTAAATACATATTTAAGAGTTTTTTTATGTTTATAATAAAGAGCCATTTTATTCTGGTTCCAATTCCTGTAATAAATCATCAGCCATTTGTATGGCACATTTTATATACGTTTCGTTTTTAATTACATTTGAAGACCGGGCCAATAGTCCCGCTAAACAATGTATGGCCGCATATTCCTTTTTCGTGAGACCCAAGGCACCATAAGAGGGTCCATCAAATCCGAATGCCGGGATATCTTCATTTTTCATTTAATCCTCCACTAGTTCATAATTTTGTCGGAAAATTTCATCTTCACATGGATAAAAATCACCATTTTGCAAAGTAATTATCCAAGTACCAGGTGTTACTTCTTCTTCGCCATCAATAGTATCAATCACATATTTTTTTACTGTAGGTCCAATTACATGATTGCTTTTTGCTAAGCGTTTCCACACTCTTTTAACAGCTGGATGATCGCCCATTCTCCACCACTGTTTAGCTTCAAAAATTACGGGTTTTTTCTTAAATTTAGGCATTTTATTTCATCTTTTTAATTGCTATCATATTAGTTAAAAGCTCTATAGCTTCGGTCAATGCTTCAATTTTGGCTGTCAAAAGAAGAGTTCCATAAAGAGAGCGGTCTATAAAATTCAAAGGAGTTTCCTCGCTTTTACCCCATTTTTCAAAAGCAGTGGTAGCTTCATTTTCTTGTTGTTTTATCAAATCTTCAATAGACATCTTGCTTAAATCCATAACTTCTCCTAATTTTTAAATTTCGGATCTACCGGAAATTGTAGTAAAATATTGGTATAATCTTCCACTATAAAATTCAAATAGTCCAATTGTGTCATATGAAAAGCTTCATATGAATAATGTTCTAACCAAAAATCAACTAATTGACCCCCATAATAGATTTTGCCCGAAATAAAGGGATTCGGGCGGTGTTCAAATACCACCCCCATTTTATCTAAAAAATCCCTGATTTCTTTAATTGATTCAAATTTTTGCATATTCATTTGCGCGTTTTTTGTGCCATTCCCATTGTTCTGGCCACAATGATCTCCAACACCAAGCCTGAATAAGATATGGATCAGCTTTTAAACGTGTTAATACTTTCACAATTTCATCGTGATAAGCATTATTTTTATCATATCCCACCATGCCAGTTTTGTCCATAAAAATATCAATTCCAAGTGATTTAGCTTCTTTTTCAATTAAATCATAGGTAGAATCTGTGATTACCGGCTCACCGACTACATAATAAAGATAACGGTGAAAGAGAAGTTCCTTGGTAAGACAATCCCTTACTTGTTTTTGATAGTTCTCATCTTCCATTAATTGGCTTAAAAAATAAATGGTACGCAATATCCGCCCGTAATTCTAAATCATCAAAACATTCATATTTACTTAAAATTTGCTCCTGCAATTCCTTAATTTGTTCTTTTTTAGCGGCAGCATCTTTTATAGATTTCTCAGGATCTAATTTTTTGGCATATTCATAATTACTATCATAAGCGGCGGCATGTTGACGCCACATAATTCCAATTTGTTCCCATTTCGCTTGTCTATCTGCTCCTGAAATTTGCAAATCCGACCATTTTGTCACCGTATAATAATCTTGTATTAATTCTTTTGCGCTTTGTTTATCGAGTGTTTTGGCCAATTTTTTAACCAGTTTCTTTTGAAAAGACTTGTTTTTGTACTTATTTTTCTTGGTTTGTTGGCCTTTTTTCTTTTTTGCTTTTTGCTTGGCTTCTTTCCGCAACTTTTTATTCCCCATTTTTTGTTCAAATTTGGTGGGTTTGCCCCAATTGGTTCCAGCTTTCTTCTTTTCTTTGGTTTGAATTTTATTAGTAGTCATATGCTAATTCTCTATCCGTCATAAATTATCCTAATGTAAAGTTTCGTTTTCCGGAATTTTTTCTGGAATTGTATCACATTTCTTGCAAAATATTGATCCACGGTAACGATTTGCAAAATCGACAGCCTCTTGTACAGTTAAATTCTTTTTTGACAGGCCAATTAAAAATACGCCGCAAATATCACATTCAACATTTACTTCATCTTCTCTAAAATTAACCGCCATTTTACATATCCCAAATTCCAGAAGTTCCAATAATTGTAGCCCCAGATCCGAGTAAATCAAATACTTGGCGACGACTATTGATTCCACCGCTGGCTTTAATGCCGCAATGATCCCCAAGGATTTCGGCAAATAATCTGATATCACTAATGGACGCACCTAATCCATTTTTTACCGTTCCAGTTCCAGTTTTAAGATATTGGGCGCCACTTTGCAGCACAACTTCCGCAGCTTTAATTTTTTCATCTTCAACTAAAAGATCAGTTTCCACAATAATTTTGACGGGCACATAACTTGCTTTTACGACCACTACTAAATCATCATACACTTGATTCCAATTTCCAGCTTTCGCTTCACTGATATTCATAACAATATCTAGTTCATCGGCACCTAAATCATGAAAAGCCATCACGTCCTTTAGGCGCATGGAAGTATTCCTACCACCATGGGGAAAATCCACCACACTAATAGTTTTGATTGTGCTATTTTCCAACATAAATTTCGTAACGCCAATAAATTTTGGATGAACACATACTCCACGAAAGCCAACATCCAAAGCTAAATTGCAAGCTTTTTGAATATGTAAAAGAGAGTGGCACGGATCTAATCTAGCAAAGTCAATTTTCGATAATACATCTTTAGGTAACATGGTCATAAAGTTCCCTCGCTCTTTTTAAATAAATAATGCAGTCTTTTAAATCCTCAAAAATGTAATCAGACATGGCCAACATGGATAATGAAACATTCTTGAGTTCAAATCCAATACCCATGACAAAGAAAATGGGCCGCTGTTCATTCACTCCCTCATTCGCCCAGGCTTGTTCCATTGCAGTACCACCACCCAGCTGCGTAGATTTGTCGTAATATACTATCAGAGCGTTACATTGATAAATAACATTTCTATCTTTAATCAAAAAATCCTTGACCACGCTTACTGCTTTTGGTAAATCTTTCCATGTTTTCATTTTAAAGAGCTCAGTTGGATCTTTTACTCCATGGTGCTTTAAAATAGGTTTTTCTTCTTCGCAAGGATTATAAAATTTAAAACCGGTCTCAGAAAGCTCTTGTACAATTTTATCTCTCCAACCCATTCCATAATCAGATGAATATTCCATGCCACCGGATAAATAAATGGTATATCCAGGAGGCACTCCAAAATCAAGCGGGACATTAGCCCCATCCCCTTTTCTAATGATTCTAGCCATTGCCTTTTTCCTCTCTATGGTGGTCCACCTCCCAGGGTATGCGGGTGGCCATATATTCTTTTACTTGGTTAAAACTAATAGGATAAAAATTATGCGAGTCCACTCCCACATCCATAAGTCGTCCTTTCTCTGGTTTAAGATTTCCGTGTGAGTGACCATATAAACACCAACTGCCACGATGCGCCGCAGGCCAGGTAAGCATAGCATAGTGGCAAAGAGTGATTCGTTGTCCTTCCCATTTTAATTCATGTATGGGTTCTAAAATCTCTAATCGATAAATAGACTCCCCCTCCCGTTTTAATTTTCGAAGCCAACGATCATGATTTCCAGGAATAATATAATGTTTTTTACCGTTAAGCTCTTTAAAAATTTTTTTCACCATCGGAACATTATTTATAAAGGCAAAATCACCTAGATGATAAATATGATCTTTATTAGTCACTACCGCATTAAAATTATCAATTAAGGCTCTGTGCATCTGAGTTAGGAACGGAAATGGGCGATTACAATGTCGAATAATCGACTTATGCCAAAAATGTTGATCGGCTGTAAACCAAATATTATGCATTTTAACATTTCCGTAAGAAAGTTCTATCCCAAGTCATCGTAAAGGAATGCTTTTCAGTATGACGTTTTTCAGTTATTTTCAGCATCGAGCCGCAAGCAAAAATCATGTATTCCACTCCCGGTTGATCTTGAAATTCTTTAATCTCAATTGCTTTTTTCTTACAATAAATACACCCTTCCCGAACATGATTTTCTAACATATCTTGTTTTGTTTTATAAAGCGCGATAATATTTTTTTGCATTTCCTTTTGGAATTCGTTCATTTTTTAAAATCTTTCGCTTTAATCTTGGTAATAATACGCTGACCCATTCGATTACGCAGCTCAATTGCAGGGCGGGCCACAATTCCTTCCGCTTCCATATCACCTAGTTTGGATTTAAAACCATTTCGCACCATTTCCACCATTACATCGAGGGTGCCGACTCCAATTATAGGTACTGCTGGCACATTCAATTGTTCCGCTAATAAGTCTACTGCTGTTCGTGTGAGCCAGATATGGCCAACTTTTACGTCAAAAAGAATGAATCCTTGGCTATTTGGTAAATATTTTTTACCGACTTTTTGGATTTTATTTCCATATCCTTCACCATAAAGAATTATTTCTTTTTCTTCATTACAATCAGGAAATACTTTCTTTAATTGGTCTTCCGGAAATATTTGCTTTAAAGCTTCCAATAGAAACGGTGGAATTTTAGCTTTTTCCGTGCGGCCCTCAAACCGAACGGCTACGCCGTTCCAATACACACGTATATTCGTTCCATCCACTTTTTCTGTAAAAGTCCAAAGGCAGTCTTTTAACAACTCAAATTCCGGTTCTGAATACTCACCTTCCAATAACGTAGAAAATTTTGTTTCCGGATCTCTTTTGTACGCAGATTGAATTTTATGATATTGGCTCATGAATTTTCTCCAGCATACAATCTCGGCGGAAACCAAGTAACATCTTTTATTTTTTCCCGCTGATGGAATTGATTTAAGGATCTATAGTAGTCCCATCTATCCATAATATCTATCTCATTGAATTCAAAACCATAATAATGTAAAAGAGATAACCAAAAAATACGTCCCGAACGCCCATTCCCATCTAAAAATGGATGTAAACTCTCAAAGCGACAATGAGCCTCATAAACTTGTATGTACAACCCCCGATTCAAATTTGTTTGTACTCGTAATCGTCTTATTTTAGATTTACTTAAAATTAAATTTTGTTCCATCCACCGGATAAATTTTTGTATGGCGGCCATTAACTCTTCGCCCGGAGCTGGAGGAATATGTTCTCCGATATATACTTGTACTCGTCTTGGTAAACCGGCCTCATGGGGACCTAATTGACCTTTCATTAAAATTTGATGCATTTTTAAAATTTGATCCCAAGTCATAACACTACAAGTTTGTAAGGCCCAATGCAAAGCTTTGTAATGTTGAATTATATAACAAGGCGTAGTTTGTTCAAACATTTGCCGTTCCACCGGATCAATAAGGCGGTGCCATTCCTTGATAACATTTTCAGTATCTTGATAAGAATAATTGATATTTTCTATTTTATTGGAATTCATTATGAATGAGGCTAAATCACAGATTGGATAACGAATTATATTTTTCATTCCAGAAATCCTTTTTCAATAGCCATTTCAATGATAATTTGCCCCATCATTTCATCAAAATCCTCAAAGGACAAACTACGCCCTATTAAATGCATCAAAAGATAAACCAAACGGCAATCTAACAAATAAAGGCCATCAGATTCATAATCAGCCGGCATTACAATTAAAGCTTTACCATCCTCAGTTAATTCATTTACAAGAAATTCTCTGAGTGATTTTAATAACGGTTTTTTCATTATTTGATCCTCGTTGTAAACTTAAATATACATCCCGTGTATTGCGCAAACTACCTAATTTAGCAGCTGCTCGAAAACTTTGTAATCGTTTTGGTGGTTCCTGCATAGCTCTTTTATAGGTAGAATCCCAATACTCAATTTTGCTGTTTAAATAATTAGCAAAACTATCATCCATCGTTTTTCTCCTTTCTTCTTTTTTCACGTACTGTTTTTACACCCCTATCAAAATCTTTTTGGTTTGGGTGCCGGCCCGCAATTTCCGCAAACACCAAACCGGCTAATCGAAATTCACCGACCGCCGTACCATAGATAAATGAAGCACGTTGTAATTCAGTCATTTTACCCACCAACGCATCCATTGATGGGGCACCAGCCTTATGGGTGAACAGAGCCATATCTAAATATTTTTCACCTAAAAGCTCAGTTGCTCTCTCTATATTAAAGCATTCTGGCACAGGAGTCAAATCTAATTTATCCCAAAAATCCTTATTGGCTGTCATACAATGATGTCCAGTTGAGCCATAAACCTACGGATTTCATCAGAAATAGATTGATACGAAACCAACCTGCCTTCTAAATATGCGTAATCTCTATCTTTTTCGCTCCAATCTTCATGATCGTATTGTTCATAGGTTTTCGGATCTTGTTGTAATTTTTGTTCTTTACAATCAGCTAATAGATCAGCCATATCATCTTCCAAAGTACCGACATGATTTATCATAAAAGTTCCAATGATTTTAAGCACTTGTTTTACCAAAGCTTCATTGATATTAGTCAGTAGTTGTTTAGGGTCAATTTTTGATGGCATTTTTCACCTCGACAATAGGACCGTCATTGAAAGAATCGGCAAAATATTTGGCCGCATGGGGCGGACTCACTAATTCGACTTCATTATAGCCTAATTTATCATTACGTAGATACACAATTCCATCATAGGTGGCCACGGATTGATTGGCATGTTTATAAGTAATACAACCAAATTTGTTTTTTTGACCAGGTTTTTGGCTATAAAATAAATCTCCAAAGGTGTTGGTATTAGTGCGAATTTCAACTGGTTTGGTATGATAAATAGCAGCAAAATGTTGGATCATTCTATCTAATTGATTTCTATTCACTTACATACCTTTCTGATATAATCAAAATATCGTTCTCGAATATCATCAGCTATGGGAGTGGTACCATTTCCAATTTTAGCAGCGGCTTGAATATTTTCATTGGCATACCATAAATTCTTTACAGATTTTATTTCAGCATGGGTTCCCGCTATAAATAATTCAGTAATATTATCTTCAAAGTACCCCATATTCAGCGGAAATCCTCTAATTTGCTTTACTTTAAACTCATCCAGTATCCATTTTCTAGTAATGCCCTCCAATAAAAAATTGGCCGACAGTTCTGGAGTAAGAATTTGTCCGCTTTTATCTACCGCAAAAAGAGTAGAAAATCCTCCTTCAATCACATACCGGCCATCATGAAATAATACTTCATCCACCTCTATGGGCAATAAATATTTGGCTCGGTCCACACGCCAATAATTGGGAGAAATTTTCAAAAATTTATCATGATTACGATTTCGAATGAAATCTTTTGAAAAATTAAATCCCATATTTATAAATTTTGACAGGCCGTTTAAAGTGGATTGTACCGGCATATAATGAATATCCAATTTAGCTGGAAAACCATCTTTAGGCAGAGTTTTTTCCGTAACATCCGTATAAATAATAGGTCTTAAATAACCAAAATTCCCAAATGTTATAGTTATATGGTGGGCTTCTATAAATTGACGAATTCGTGTTTCATCTCTCAGGAGATCAAAATCATAATTTAAAATCTTTAATTCTTCTACATTTCTATATAAACGTTCTATATGGGCTTTTAAAAATAATGGTTTACCCCAATAAGTTCGAATACCTTCCCAAGCACAAACACCGTAATTCAGACTGTAGTTTAATGTGGAAATTGATTGATTGCCATCAATAATATGTAAACTCATTTTTTTAACTTTTCAAATTTATTACATAAACTCAAAATAATAGTATTGATTTTATCCAAAAACTCCATTGTGAGTAAGCGTTCATCACTACAATGCACCAATCTCCATAATGCATCCAAATTCACCTGAATTTTTCGCTTGGCAGCTTGTTTCAGATGTAATGCTTTTAAATGATTATCTAATAAAATGCCCACGTTTTTTCTTTCTTTTAATCGGTCCTGCGGTTAATCCCGGAACATCCCACGCCGCTTCTAAATAAAAAAGAAAATCCTCCAATCTTTCGATTGGCACATCATGCAACATAGCCTCAATCGAATCTACTTTATAGCGCAGATCATGAAGACTATGTTTTATTTTCTTCAATAATTTGGCTTGGGGGGATATCACTTTTCTTACTTTCCTGTGCAGCTAGTTCGTCTGTATGGGTTGGTAAATGATTTTCATTTAACCGTTTTCGGAATAACTCATTTTCTGCCCGATAAGCAGCTATTTCAGCTTTGGCTTCTTTTTTATAAGATTCAAATTGCTGAAATAAAGTTTCATAAGAATTTTTTAGTTCTTGTAATTTTGGTTTCAGCTCCAAAAAACGTTTTTGCCAAATTTTTTGTTTCATATAATTCTCCTGAATTTGGGGCGTATTTCCAAAATTCCATCCGGCAAGTTTCTATCCACCAATACTTGACAACCATGCCACCAATAGAGCTGTTGAACCGGATCAAAAAGACCGCCTTTTCTCGTCTCAGTAGCAAATAATTTTTGACGGCGCATAAATTCAGCTGGATTCATGACAATTACTCTAGTTCTGTGTTTGTCGAATTTCTTTTGGTCCTGTGTAGCCATAGGGAAATATGCTGGCCGGATCTTCTAACTCCATAATCACCAGATTTTGCCAAATTTTAGCTAAATCTTCTTGTTGCTGTGAAGTTAAACGTCGCCAACCTCTTGTAAACCAACGATAATTAACAGTCAAATCTTCGATTATATTTTCTACAATTCTCTGGGCTTTTTTTTCGCTGTCCCTCATAAACTCTTTCCTTCATATCTCTTCTCCCAGAGTACCAAATTTTGCCATATTTGTCTAGTAGAAAATTAACACCCCCAATATCATAAAAAATCATCATCATCTTCATCATAATCTTCGATTTCATCCCAAATTTCCAGCTCATCATCCACATCCTCTAAATCATCAATGATGCCGGGATCAGTGGATGGATCATCAGCAATATCCAAATCCTCAAACCACTCTTCATCAATATCATTATCCCAAGAAGGGGGACGTTTGGGTTGCATAAATATTCCTCCAATATAAAAAGAGGACTCCCATAACTAAATCCAAAAAAGGGTAAAAACAGCAAAACCCCTTAAAAAACGATGGAACATGGGATTCATACTATGGGAGTCCCTGATTATTTTCTATAGTGTATTTTGGTTTTAATTGTTATCTTAGGGGGCGCATCTAAATGGGGTATCAATTCCAAAGACACCGATTCAATCTCTTGTTCTTCAGTAAAATGGATAAAACGGTCTCTCCATTGAAAAATCGTTTGTTTATCCAACTCCACTTCTAAGTTCAAAGAAGTAAGTTTATTCTGGCCATTTGGCACTTCACAAGCTGTCTCGTATTCCAATCTATTTACTTTCATGTTAATCTCCCAATATGCCGGGCAACACTCTGGAAATAAATTTCTTGATTTTCCAATGTTTTAGAATTATAACATACCCAACTCGGAAGTGGATTTTTTCTTGGATGTCTTTTTCCACACTCAATCAAATATTGCGCCGCCAATTCAGCATTTAATTTCCAATTTGTGTTAATTTCTTCAATTGTATATTTTTCAGCCCTACCGTTTTTTACAAATTGCCAATAATAATTCAATTGCATGTGCCCAATATCATTTCCCGATATTCCACTATAATGAAATGAATTTTCTTGATAGGCAATTGAAACAAATACTTTTGGATTTAATTTATATTTATTACATAAAAAAGCGTAGTAATTAGCTAATTTAACTTTTTTAATGGTCTCAATATTAGGTTTTAGAATCTGAATATAGTGTTGAATTTGTTCCGGGTTAATGCCAGGGATAATTAAAATTTGTCCGACATGAAGAATATATGGGGCAACTAAGTTATTTAATTTTGCAATTTCTTTCCAATCAACATTAAATTTTGATCCAATGAGTGAAAGCCAGTCACCCCGCCGTACTTTATATGTAATTTGTTGAGATTTAAACGATTCTTCTTCAGTTTGTTTTTTTATTTTTTCAGATTGTGTTTCCTTTAGAGTATTGGCCAAATCAGTTAATTTTTGCACCACAAACCAACCAAAAATACATAAACCACATAGTAATATCAATCCAAATATTCCAGCCACTATTCCGGTATTACTTTTCATCCATTAACCTCATTATGTCTGTTAACGTGTTGTTTATTTGATCTGTTAGTAAACGAATTTGATTTGGTAATTGAGAAATATCGGAATTATTCGATTCGGTCGCGGACGCCACATACTCTAGTTCAATTTTCAAGCTGGAGACTTGATTTGTTAAAGCCCCCAGTTTTGAATCTAACGTGCTTAATTTTGACTCCAAGCTTGTAAAAATAGAATTATCAGCTTTTGACATCAATTCCAGATTTCTATTGTTTACCATGTTTATTTTTTTCAAAGAAATCAATTTTGTAAATTGAAAAAATAAGGCAGACCAAATCATCCAAACATTCTCTAATATGCACCAAAAAATCCAATGCGGAAAAATAACCGCAATTACTACAGGCACCAGAGGAAGAGACCATAATCCTATAGTGGCCAGGATTTTTAAATTATCTTTCTCCTCCCGATTGAGTAGAGGAGACAACCAATTTTTAATTTTAGTTTTCATCTTTTAAATTGACAGATTCTTCCGCCGCAGCCATGAATTGAGTATCCTGCCGGAGCCGGTCAATTGGAAATGAAAAAGAATGCCCGCCATGTAATTTAACCATCACTCGTTGGTCATCCAAATCAGCAAAATTAAAGGTATAGCTGGTAACATCAGTTCCATTATATCCTCTTTTTTCTGCCTCTTCTTGGCAGATGCGCAATACTGCGGCGTGCGATTTATTATACATCTTTTATAATCTCCTCTTTTACCGATTCTTGAACGTGTTGGACTATTTGTAATACAATTTTTAATTGTTTTTCCAAATTATCCATGCGCTGATGCAATATGTAGATATTGAAAATCAAACTTAAAATTAAGATTCCAAATGAAATGCCGGCCAACATCATTTTGATTTCTTCTTGGGGCCGGTTTTGCGGCGCACATAGGTTTTTTCAATCCGAACCATTCTTTTAAGCAAATCGGAGGTTACAGCTTCCAAATCATCAATATCAGAAGCAAGTTCTTCCAAAATCAAGTCCGTGGCTCCTGATTCTCCGGATTCATCCACTTCTTCATTTTCTACATCAGCTGCGACAAATGCTTCGTTTTCCAGATGCTTTAATCGTTTGCTTATTCGCCGATAAGCTAAAAAATCTAAGAGAAGGGCCAAAACCAAAAGAGTGATTAACGCCCATCCCGGAACACTAATAAAAGGATAAAGATCCATGATATTTCTCCTTTATTCAAAGGTTATTCAAACTCGATATCTTCACAATATCCTTCAATATCACCATGAGCCAAATGCGCTTCGACTGCCGCTTCACTGCCTACACAAATAGTGAAATAATTATCCGGATTCCCACGCGGAATATGACAAATAGCAAATTGAGTTTCCAAACAACCATCTTCCCCTGCCGGAACTCCGTCATCTTCCCCATCCCCATCTTGATCTTGATCGTCAGCTGGCATTACATCTTGACCGTCCGGAGCCGGAGTGGGCACTGGAATGGGACAATCAATACCCATCGTAGTGCCAAATGGAAAGCCCCATGGGTAGAATTCATCATCGCATGATACAAAAAAAGCTAATGAAATCAAAAACATAGCTACCAACAATTTTTTCATTAAACAATCCTCCATAAAAATTATCTACTATTTTACTTGACTTTGCCCTATTCTAGCAAGTAAAATTTAGGAAAGCAAGCAAAAAAAGGAGTCTTTAAATGAAAACGCTTATAATTTGTGTATTAGCTTTGGTGTTATTAGGCTGGATGGCAGGATATGCCCATGCAAAATGGTTTACTCCCGTTAAATGGTTTAAAGCCCCGTTTATTTTTGTAGTAGAAAAAAATAGGGAAGCTTGGGAAAAGGATTCATATGAATATGTGAAATTTACTCTAAAGCAACATTTGAGCGGACATACCGGAGAATTATGTCAGTATGATTTAACATTGCCGCGCCCCGCCACGGTTTCTTGTACTAAAGAAGAATTAGCCGCAATGCATCATAAATTATATCCAAAGGCTAAAATACGGAAAATTAACGGATTTTTTGATTATAAAACCAATACCGTATATTATCTGAAAGGCCGGTGGGATACCTTAACACACGAATACACCCATTACATGACCTGGAATACCCAAGCGGCAAAAAATCAACCAGCTGGGAAATATATTTTACCCAATGGCCGATGTTTAGATGAATTGTCCGCAGGTCTAATGGCTGAAAATTATCAATTACGGTGGGAAATCCGAAAGTTACACAGAAGATTAGAAAATTTAAGGCGGGCATTAAGAAAAAAACAATGACCTGCCCTGTTTTCTTGAAAAAGTATGGTATAGTAATCTCTGTGCGTTTTGCACACCTCGTTATCTTTGCATGAGCTGGGACCTTGATACTGCGAGGTAAAAAAAGGCAAGAAGGCGTAGTGCTCAATAGAAAAGATCATCATTGATCTAACAACAAGATTTTTTGGAAAGCCGAATAATTTCGGCAGGTTAGTTAATCCCGGCTTCAGGGATTTAAAAAAATTGGAGTCATAAATACGAAGGGTGATTTTTATTCAAAAATACACTTTTCGTATTGGTGCGTCTGGACTTTGTAAATATGCGTAATTATTACGTTTTTCTTTCTTTTCCTAGCTGCCTAGTCCGGGTTCTCTGTTGTTAGATCAATAATGATCTATATATAATAAGAAAGATAATATAATCAAATTAAATAAGTATATTATGTTTTAATTATAAACTTAAATTGGTTGTGGTTACGCTTTTTTTGCGAATATGTAGTAAATGGTCAATTTTTTGTAGTAGGAGAATAGTAGCATGTTGGTCAGGAGAAAGAATCCAAAAACAGGAACGATGCAATGGGCGCTGGTAGCAGATAGCAAGCCCAGTAAAGTTCTTAAGTGGTTTGGGTCCAAAAAGCCATCTCATGAAAGAGTTCTCAGCGCGGAACGTCGGGTACAATTTTTTGAGAATTTGGCTAAAAGCACCGGTTCCTTACGCCGGAAGGTACGGAAGAAGAGTTTACTTCCTCCAAAACGAAAATAATGCTAGCTCACAGAAAAAATCCCAAAACGGGTAAATTAGAATACGCCCTGATCTCTAAAACTACCGGACGGGTTTTAAGGTGGTTTGGTACAAAAAAACCTTCTAAAAAAAGATTTAATGCCGCAGAGCGTCAAATTCAATTTTTTAAACATCGCAGATAATTAAAATTGTTCACGAAATGGCCATTATTTCATGGTCGTGAAATTGTGCCCTATTGGTGAACAAGATGTTTTTTTGTATAGATTTCATGTAGTTATATTAGACCATACCGCCCAACTAGAAAAAGTGTGCTATACTAATTGGCAAAAAAGAGCCCTAGTGGCTAAGATGTGCTCACAGCTATGGAGGTTAATTTTTGCCATTATGGAACGTAAAAAAACAATTGAAGAAAAAATTGCATTGAGATATGTGACCCAAGACTATATCTTTAGTCGGATAGAAAAATTGAATGATTCCGGTATGTTAATTCAGATTCCGGAACAAATTTCTGAGGTAGTGGATGATCTCTATAACGCAATTATTGAAGAATACTTTCCCACCGAAATCCTTGGAATTATTGGACAAAATGAATTTTCATTTGCCAAATTTAAGAAGGCAGTGCTACATGAGGCTAGACCACATATTTTGTCCTACCTGGAAAACAAAAATAAAGCAAAGGAATTACAAATACTTAAAATATAATTGACGAGACCATACCGCCTATGTTATAATTTTGTGGTAGACTAATAAAACTTGGAGGGCGGTATGACATTTCAACAATTATTGAGAAAGCTAACTCCTTGGATTTTCTCAGTTTTTATGGTTTGTGTTTCTTCGTATTCTTGGCAGATTCGAAATATCCCAAAAATCCTGCAAACTCATATATCGGATCATTTTGTGGCCGGGCAACTAATGCAATCTGAGTTTTCACAAGAATATATCAATAGCTCGCCAATTTATAAAAAACAGCTTGCGCCATACAGGCAAAACTGCAACTGGGGATATTATTTTAAAATTGATGCCAATTCCCACTCTCCAACTTTCGGTATTGTAATTCAATTCTAATCAGGTAGGGCCAGCAAATGGATGCCAAAACACGGGACCAAATAAACACATTTGGTGATGATTTGGAGCGTTATGTGGAATCCGGTGTAAGTCTCACTAGGAGAGAAGTATATATTGGGAATATTTCCCAGGCTGCGGCAATTCGGTTGCACAAAAATCTTATGTTATTGGAATCATTGAACAAAAGACCAATAACCATTCATGTAAATTCCTGTGGGGGGTCGGATGAAGCCGGTTGGGCGATGTATGACATTCTTAGATCCATAAAATGTTATACCAGAGCTTTTGGATGGGGAATCGTGGCCTCGATGGCCACTATTGTTATGTTGGCCTGTGATGAACGATATTTGGCTCCCAATACGTGTTTTATGATCCATGAAGGTGGAACGGTTCATTCATCCGGTTCAGAACATATTAGGGATTCTATTTCATATGGTAAAGAAAGCGAGAATCGGCTGGAAATGATGTATGATGTTTATGAAACCCATACGAGGCTTAAAAAAGCTGGTTTGAAAAATCTTTTTATTCAAAACAAGGGTGGGGATGTATATTTAGGTGTAGAAGAAGTGGTTAACTATGGATTTGTTGATGGAATTTTATGTTTTAATGATTGGCCAAAACAAAAACCATTAGTTAAAAAAGTAAAAAAACAGGCTAATAAAAAACGCAAAGGGGGTAAAAAATAAATGATTTCAAGTATTTGGATTAGAAAATGGATGCTACGTCCTGTAACGCATTGTGGTAGTGGGTGTATATGCTAGAGGAATTTTGTGGATCATCTCTTTTTATTTTATCCGCAATTGTGGCTTGTTTATCGTGGACTATTGCTAAAAGCCTGTTATTTCAAGGACTTAGACGTTGGATTCAAAAAAAATCTAAGTTTTTGGGAAAATTGGTAGGTTGTCCGTATTGCCTATCCCATTATATTTCAGCGTTCGTGGCAATTGGTGGTACTACTACCGGCCTATTTGATTTAATGTTTGTGCCGCAATGGCTGTCTTGGATTATACTAACTTTTCTCTTGGTATGGTTGGCAGCTTTTCAATGGTCTTTAATCGCTTTAATTTGGAAATTTTCAGACTTATAGGAATCCTAAACCATTGTTTAGAAACACTTTTTCATTATTAGTAGGATTATTGTTGATTTTTAATATTTTTGGATTTTCACTAAGTTCAAAAAAACCAGCTCCAGTGCGGGAACATGAGGTGTTGCTTAAGGCAAATGTGCGATATCTCAACGTTTTATTGCAAGCTTACGCTTCAAAGGGATGTGTTTTAAAAGAACCGCCTTTTCCTAAAGTTTATTATGTGGATGAGGATGGTCTTTTTGATTATTGTGGTCCATGGGCTTTGGGTTGTTATCATCCGATGACCCATTCTATTTATGTCCGACAAGGTGATATCCATACGCTAAATCATGAATTTGTACATGCTATATTTCGATTTAATCATTTACGTCGAACGTGTTGGGAACATATGGTTATTTTACAAATGGATTTTGTATTAAAACCATATATAGATCAATATGTTGATAATTTGGAAGATCCAGTAGACACACCTTAATATTTATGATAAAATAAGGATATGCGGAAAAAATTTCATAAAGAAATCAAGAAGTTAGGCTATAAATTGATTTATGTTTGTCTATCTTTTTGGTACAAAAGGTGTTTTGGCAAATATTTCGAGGCTTTAGTTCAACAGGGTATCTATAATTATCGAAATAGCTGGAAGTTCAAAGAAAGGTGGAGATATTTAGGTTTAAAAGAGGCAGAAAATTTTACCAAATATTATTGGGATATTCATTTTCATATGAAACAACTGCCTTTTGCGATTAAATGGAGAATCTTCAAAGATTCCATGATCTTACGCATTCCCCCCCATAAAATCAGCTTTTATGTGTTAGATTAGCACGTTCCCAACCCCTCAAAAAAATTCACTTTTTTTCAAAAAAATCGAATGACCATACCTTTTTTCTTTAAAAAATATGGTATAGTACCTCCTGTATGTGCATTTTTTGTACATTTGTGTAATTATTTCAAAGGAGTAATTTTATGCCAGAACAAGATAATAACCAAGATTTATCCACTATTACCGGCTCTGGGCCGCATTCCCAGAAAACAAAGCAACTTCATCAGAATATAACCCAACAAGCTTCTGCCGCTATAGAAAATGAGAGGCAGCAAACACAGCAAACTCCCGCACCTACTGGGGATTTTCAATTACCTGCGGGATATGATCCAATGTATGATCCCAAAGTGAAACAAAGTAGGGATTCATTGTTAAGTAAAATCGCTGGGTTAAAAGAACAATTTGAGACCAAAGAAGCGGAATTCACAAAAGTCGCACAAGAATTGAATTTAATTAAGGAAGCGCAAGAAAAAGAGAGGCTAGCTAAATTGTCTGATACGGAAAAATTTCAGGATCAATTAAGTAAACTTGCAGATCAAAATAAGGAATTGCTCCAGAAATTAGCTGATGCGGAAGTAGCCCGCCAGGCAAAAGAATTTGAAGTTGCAAAGGTACAAATCTTAAAAGAATCGGGCATTCCTGAAGAATATCATAAGTTTATTGGTGCAGATAAGAAAGATGCCGATGCTTTTCAACTGGCAGTAGAGGAAGCAAAAGAAGTTTTCAAAGATGTGATTAAGAAATCGCAGGTGCCGGGTCAGATTCAAACTCAGCAAATGGGAGCGCCTAATCCCCCAGCTGCGGATTCTGATGCACAAAAAGCAACTCAACAAGCCCCAGCGGGCGGATCAACTGGGGGCTCGATTTTAGAGAAATTAACTCCAGAGCAAGCTCAATCCATCAATTTGGAAACCTTGCCTGAATTGATTAAGAATAGTCCAAAATTGCAGAATGCATTAACAAAAGTCCTAAATAGATAATTTTACAGTCCTTTTAAGGGGGGTTTAAAAGAATGGCTCTTTTAACTGCTGACATTACCTCGACTCTGCCTGTTGTTGGCGCAGATCGCGCTGAATTAAACGATCTGTTTGATTTGGCTGTGTGGAATCAATTGAATGATGATAATGTGTTTCGGCAACTGTTTGATCGTGAGCCCATGATTGGTAATCCAACCGGGATTCGCGTGAGAACTGCTCGTAATGCAAGCCGAACCATGACCGTTGAGCCTACCACGGCAGATGCTTTGCCGGATGCTTCCTTTGGAAATCAAGGGCGCTTAAGAGTGGCCGAATATGCTGGTATTATCCGAATTGGTGTTGCCGTTTCGGATTATATGATTGCATCGGCGGCTGGTCAAGGCGGCATTGATGTCCTTATGGAAGAGTTGGGTGACGCCGTTATGGATTTCCGGGATTTGGAAGAGATTCAGCTTTTCGCAATTCGATCTGGTATAATTGCCGGTGAAAGTGCGAATAACTTAGTTGGTCTTCGCCACGTTCTTCAGGATGCTACGCCCACCCCGGTTTCTACGGATACGCTGTATGGTTTGGATCGAACAACTGATGCTGAGACCGCTACGTTGTTTTCCAATGCGTTTTATGGCGCGACTCCGGGTACTCCTGAGAATATTAGCCAGGCAAAATTAGATGCCGGTCTTCGAGCTGTCCGAGATGATGGTGGCCGAGTTAATCTGATTATTACTGGTAATGTTCAAAGAGATAATCTGAATAACATTTTTGCTACGCGGCAACGGTTTAATGATACGATCAATGTGAATGCCGGTTTTGTGGTTTCACAGTATCGTGCTATTCCTATTGCGGATTCTATCCATGTGCCCCGCACTGCTGGTGATACCCTGGTTGGTACCGCAGCTGGTAATAAGGGTCAGGATGTTTTCGGATTGGATATGCGCTATTGGAAGATGAAGGTGCTCAAAGAAGCCCAAATGACTCCAATCGCCAAAGACGGTCCTGCAAACAAGCATTACATGGAATCATATCTTCAGCTGATTTGTCGTAAGCCCAATGCCAACTTTGCGCTCTACGATCTTACTGAAACTCCAGTATAATTTGAATTAGTTGCTGAGGATATTATAGGTTGCTATGGGTTCCTTTTTACTACAAGGGGGTTGGTAGGCTTATCTATTTTAGGCCCCAACCCCTTTTATTTTATTGGGTAAAATCTAATTTATAGGAGATGAATCTAAAATGGCGAATGAAGATCAACGATATATTGCAGATAGGCCAGATAGCGGTTGGAGAACTTTAACACTACAAAATAGCTGGACTGGCACGCTGGAATATCGTATAAAGGATGGTATTGTGCATTTTCGTGGCCAATTAACTCCAGGCACATTGGCAGATACGACAGTTTTGACCAATCTTGCAGCTATTGCCCGGCCTTCGGCTCAACGAAAAATTGCTGTGCATTCCGATTCTACAGATGCTCATCCAAATATTGAAGTCGAAGCCACTGGAGATGTGGAAATTTTCTCTATGACGGCAGCCACTTATTTAAGTATGGATGGCGTGTCGTATCATCTATAATTTTAACTTTTAGTGGAAGGAAGTGTTATGGGACTTTTAAGACTCAGACCACAAGAGACTGAGGTGCAACGTAGTGCCAGAAGGATATATGAAAAACGCTGGGATAAGCTTCTTCGGAAGGCTCAGGCGCAAATGGATAAAAAATTAGCGCCTGAATATGTCTATAAAACTATCAAAGAGGTATATAAAATTTCATTGGATTATGTAAAAGAACAAAATCCAAAAGTATATACCTACATTAAAGATTTGGCGGAACCTGTAAAGGAAGCCCCCAAAGTAAAGAAAGAAAAACCTGTTGATCCTGAGCCGAAGATGGAATTGCCCAAAGAAAAAAATGAAGCTCTGGATGAATTGGAAGCCGAAGAAGAAGTAGCTAAACCAGCCAAAAAATCTAAATAATTTTGGGGGTTTAGAAATTGCCTAGACGAACGGTTAAAGTGGAAACATACGCCACGAATGATGACATTCGGGATATAGTTCCTAAAATAGAAGATTATGTTAGAGCTTTTTTTGGTGATGATCCAAATCAAATTAAAACATATATTACTAGATGTAGGAAAAAGGCAAAGGGCTGGGTGGATAATCAACTAGAAAGAGCAAAATTAGCCACTTTTGCAAAGGATAATGATAAAATCCTCTTGGAAGCTACTTATGGGGCATATTTGATTTTGCGGGGAGTGATTCGTGGTGAAAGAGGTGAGCAAAATCAATGGGTAAAAGACTATAAAGATGATGCTAAAGAAATTATAGCGGAATTAAAAAAGAGCAGAACCGGAAGACAAGGATTATCTTCAACGACTTCTCGATTTACCAGAAAACGTTGGCTGCATCAAGATTATCAGGCTCCAGATCAAGTTACGCGAGTGCCTAAATAATGGCCATCCGAATTGAGGTGGATCAAAAAAAACTTGAAAATTTACAACTTTTTTTTGGTCAAGTAGTTGCGACAGTATATGAAGCTGCTCAAAAAGCGGCTTTAAAAGAAGCAAAGGATATTAGAGAAGAATGGCGCAGACGTTCTACAAAGAATCAAGTGCCCGGCACATTTTCAGACAAGTGGAAAAAATATAAATCCAGCTTGGGATTACGAACAGAAGATTTACAAAGATTTGGTAGAGGTGATAGCCGTTCTTATTATGAGAATATAAGGATTGCCGAATTAAAACCCCGTGGGGGGGCATTGGTGGGTGTTTTTCAAGGTACCCCAGCTTATGATATTCGTGGCCGGCGTACTTCTGGTAGCTTAGAGGAGATTGCAAAAACTTTGGAATCAGATCATCCTCTTTGGAGAGATATTTGGATTTCTAGGCCGCCTAAGTTATTGAAAACATTTAAAAAAGTTTTAAAAGACGGTTTAATAAAATTGGGAGCCACCGATGCACAGTAAATCAAAAGCAGAAAACAGACCTTTTAGTGATGATATTACTGTAAAGGATATCAATAAAGCTTTAGATGATTTATTAAAGCAGAAATTGTTGCTAAAAAGGGGAGACGGCTCAAAATTTATTGTACCTATTTTTTTTCGGACAAGAGATTCTAAGTTGGTTCCGGATGCGACACCACTTGGAATGGTGGAAATAGCTTTTACTGGTTTGGCAGCAGCGCCCGGAGTTTATTGGAAACAATGCCGTGCCGCACAACCAATTGCTTGGGATGCTGATGGAAATCCGGTAAAATATTCAGTTCGAGAAGGCCCAGAACCAGCAGAATTTACTTATACGATTATAGCTAGGACACAACATTGGGATGATATGACTGAATTACAATTTCAATTAGACAAAATATTTCCACCAAAACATAGAATGTTGCGGGTTAAAGATCAAAATTTAAGTTTATTTAGACGCGGATATACATTTGGAGATAATGAAGATTTTGGTATTTTTATACGAACTTGGACATTGGGTATCATCGGTTATATTTATGCCGATAGTTGTAAAGATGCAGAAATTCAATATGCTATTACAGATATCTCAGTTGAAGCCCAAAGCAATTCCGATCCAAATGATACCACACCAGAGGAATTTATTATTGAGGAAATTGAAATTTAAGAAAGAGAGGAGTAGCTATGCTAATTGATTATAATGGAAATAGACCTTTAAATTTAACTCTTCAAAGTGGTCTTTCCCTTTATTTAAAACCAAAACAAAAAGATGTTGAAATTTCAGAACAAGATTATTATCAAACCGGAAAATTGGTTAGATTAAGAGGTTTGAATCCGCATCTTTTCAGCAATATTCGATTGGATGATGAATTGGAACAAGCTAAGAAAAAATCCAAACCGTCCAATCGAAAAAAATCTAAAAAACAAGATTATGATTTTTCTGATCCAAAATTTAAGCCTAAACATGATCCGACGACACAATCTAAATCCGTAGCCGCGACATTAGCCTTTGGAGAAGAAAAACCGATGTTGAAGGGTGAAAAGAAACGAAAAGTCACCAAGAAACATACGAAGCGAACGAAATTAACAATTACTAAGGGTAATCCTACTAAAAATAAATAATGATTTTTTTCGATTTC
>Ga0180438_10003805_pt1 | contig 22359 bp, 30 predicted proteins | sample SS_ome_12_FD_132455 | JGI IMG/M metagenome (GOLD analysis project Ga0180438, IMG submission 132455) | Hypersaline lake sediment archaeal communities from the Salton Sea, California, USA - SS_3_D_2 metaG | ecosystem: Environmental > Aquatic > Non-marine Saline and Alkaline > Hypersaline >...
CCATTGTAGCAAATCTAGATAATTCTGTCTTAGAACCGTTATATCACAACCCATTTTGCCCGCAACAAGAAAATAATCAAATTTGTTGAGTTTTAGTTCATTAAGTGCAAATGTATGTCTAAGAGTCATGGGTGATACAGGTTTTGTAGGATAATCAGGCAAGACAACTCCTTGGCTTGCACATATCTGTTCCAGATAGGTGTTACTCACCTTTAACTTGTTTCTGCTTGTAACGTCTAACACAACTTCAGTAACTTCGGGTGACATTAGTTCTCTTCGTAAAACGGAGTTCTTTGCCCTTTTAAATTCAATTACTCCATCTTCTGTTATTCTATCACCCTTCTTGGCCCGTGCTTTTAATTTTCTCATATTCTCGGGATGTATTCCAAATGCTAACATCATATATGTCCTAACTTCATCCTCTAACGTGGCAGCCGCTCTGAGAAACTTCTCTACATCGTTCTTGTCTGCTATTGCAATTTTGCGTACCATGTGCTCTTACCTCTTTCCCGGCAGTTGGTTTTCTTAAAAGATTACCAAGCCAGTACTTTTGTCTAATTGTAATTACCTTTCTTCTTTATATACTTTGTCATAATTTTGGTTAATATTCAATACTAGTTATAAAAATGTCGTAGGTTACAAATTGTTACATTCTTCACCAACTACTTTATCCGGAATAAGGACGCTATAACAGTAACCGGGCCTTCCACGGTTCATCTTTTCAAGATGTCTCTCAATCCAACAACCCTTTGTCAGTTCTCTAAGATAAAGAGTCAACGGCCGTTCTGACATTCCTGTTATCCTCATAAGGTCCTTAATTGATAACGGTTCGAAGTACAGAACCTTAATTATTCTCATCATACGTCTATACCGAATATCGGAGAAGTCTTTCTGTCTTTTCCTCATTATGTATCCTCATTAGTTACAACTTTAAATATTTAAAGAATGAAACAATGGGCACCAAAGTATCATCTGTCCTCAGCACCTTACCCGCTACCTCTACGACCATGTGCACCTGTTTCGTAGAGACCGGGCCCCAGCGGGTCCACCTCTCATTTGACGTGTGGCAGGTATTACTGTCCCTCCTCTGTCATTGTTCTTTTTCTACCGTTGACACCGGACTTGTGCCGCCACCTGCTCAGGACGGTTGATGTTCTGAAGCCCAAGCCCCCAGAGTCTATACATCTTTAAATATATTGGCTAATGTTCCGGATGCCATGACAAACCTGCAGGAGCACAATCAATGAAATACCACGTGCCTTGTTCTGAGTAACAAAAATCAACAGACCAAGGTCCCGGCAAGAACCTAGAAAGGAGTAAAGCATAAGCAGACAGCTCTGTAATTTCTTCTTGTGATTCTTTGTTAATGTGTGCTAACATTTCACGCCACCCTTCGGGTTCTACCGTCCTGAATTCAAAAGTATCTTTATTCACGAGTTCTTTGGGGAATCTAACAGCATCTTCGGGCCAATAGGGATGATGACACAGAATTTTACCGTTATTAACAAAATATCTACGTTCCTTTGAAACGGGCATATCCCTGTGCGATGTAAATACACTATGCATTTTAATATATTTTCTAAACACTAACGCTTCTAAGGGCAGTCCTACTAGACCAACACATGCACTTGTTTCAATCAATTCATATGCGTGTTCGAGCAATACCTCTTCCGATGGTACAAAACACGTGTTCCTCCACTGATGTTTTCCTGACGTATGACTTGTCCTCATGAACAATGGATAGGATAATTTAGTGGCCTTTGCAAATGATAAAATTTTAGCTTCTACATCCTTATCTCTCTGTTTACCATCTAATGCCTGTATCAACTTGGTTTGCTCATACTCAGACAATATCAACATTTTTGTCGAAGGCATTGGTATTGGCAAGTCTTTTACTCTGGGCCACCAAAAAAGCATACTTGCCTGTTGTGTCAACTTCAGAATATCAGGTAATTCGTTCATTTAGTTCAACTCTTTCAAGTTTGGTGTATTGTTCCTTTGATGTGTCATACTGTTTCTTGTTTCTGTACTGATACTCTCTAAATGTTATCTGAAGCTTGTTACGTTTTATGTTGAGATTACAACAGTGAACAATTACTACCTTTACGGATTGTAGTTTTTTCATGAAAACTCCGGGGGTTTGAGTTATTATTTTATTGAAAAAATTTATTTGACCCTTTGAAAGTTGAATGTGGCCCTGTTTTATCTCAAAAATTATTGCCCTCTTACCACATTCCGAATCATCGACGACTGCAACAAAATCTCCATACCATCCTCGAATTACACCTCTACGTCTTCCATGCAACGAAGTTGTTTTAATGCTACCTACCTCTTTTGGCGAACTGGGATTTGTACCATAACATCGAATTTTTCGGTATGGTGAAGTGTCTGGAAATATATTTAATAAAATTGTATCTATATTTTCCTCAATATAATCTTTTACAACATTTTCGGCAAGAGCACTAACGTAATGCTTGAATTTATCAGCCTCAATTACAACTTCTTGAGGCTCATTAAAAAAAATTTCAGCCATACATCGGAGGTTCATACTTTATTTCCTTAAGTCGTTCAACGGGAAGATATATATTTTTCATTTCTGGTAACTTGGTACCAATAACCACATTAATATTCCGTTTAATCATTCCAACTTTCTTTAGTGTACCGTGAAGCCTTGCATACAAATGATAGTACCCCTCTTCGTGTGCAATAACATGACATTTAATAGCAATACCCAGGTCCGGTTCGAACAACACTTCAGAGTTTACATCATACCCCCATCTAATCTTATCAAGGGAGTCAAGTTCTTCTTCGTTGGTCAGTAACTCACTAATTGGCATTATCGTAATGGGTTGTGAATCAACCTCGTCCTCTTCATTCAATTCGGTATCATCCATGTGTATCTGTTCCAAGGCCTCTCTGGGGTCTTCCTGCTCCAATGGTAGTCTATCTATGATTATTTTCATGTTACTCATCTGTATTCCGTAAGTTCTTCTCAACGTATAAAACTCCTTTGTCTGTCAAAAACCACACCTTAGAATTAGTTACACAAGCAATATTGACAAGGCTCTTTCCTTTTAGTTCGTATGCAACAGCATTAAACGTTGCAGTTGATATATTAAAGTGTTTCTTTATAGCACTAATAACACGCCTACCAGCATTTTCCTCGTGGCGATTACTGTAGAGATATTTTAGTAAGGAATGGCCTAATTCATCGTAGTTGTATTTTTGCATCGTCATGTATTTACCTCAAAAAATAAATAGGCCAGCGAATTCATTAGAATCACTGACCTATAAGGGGGGAGGGCATTCTGACCACTTTAGTTGCTGAATTTGGGTGCAAACCTCGTCATACTCTGACTGGAGTTCGTTCTTTCTGATGACAAGAGTGGCCTCTGCCTCTACTATGAGTTGTTCATTAAGCTGATTAATCTCCTCTTTTAGCACGTTTCCACGTACTACTAATTCGGAGAAATCGCATTGGCTCACAGGAACACTGGTCTGGTCATCTACACGTGAAAAACCCGCAATAAACGGCGGTTCAAACGTTGAAAATCCATTCATTTGCCAAATATATGGAGTCTTCTTCAATATCTGGATTCTAGTACTTTTCATATGCCGTTTCATGAACATGGTAATTTGTCGTTGTTCGAGTTCATGTGAAGTCCCAACAAGCGCACTAGATATACCTGCTGACGTTACTTGGCTTCCGCCCCCGTGCACTTTCAAGGCAAGGTCTGTAGCTACCTCAGGTGATACACTTATCTTATCAACCAACACGTAGAAAAGTACCTCGGTGTTCAATAGACCTTCATGTGGAACAAGTTCGTTGTAAATTATGCTCCTGATTTTATCTATTTTGGCGTGAGACTTGCAAAATTTTCCTAAATGTGTTGTTACCATTATACACCTCATAATAGTGTTGTTGTTGGTTTGTGCTCACATCGTGTTATAGTTGTTTTGATGTTGACATCAACTCTGTACTTCTCCTTGAGTTCGGCTATAAGACTTTGATTTTTGATGTGCTGTGCTGCAAGAGCATTCAAGATGATACATACGTCAGCTTTTGGACAGTTATCACAGACGAGAACATCCTCAAGGAGGACTGGAAGTACATCCTGAATCTCTTGCGAATCCTGGGGTGAATTCAGTAACTCACCCCGGTATGAATGAATTAATTACGTTTTCAATTCTAGTGTGACGCGTGGCAAGAACCCTGGCACCAATATCGGACCGAATTGTGTTGACAAATGTCAGTACATTCAACGCATCGTACAGTGATATCTGTTTCTCCTTAACATTGTACAATGGATTAATGTTTGAGGGTGTCTTTATCTGCTCTTGTACCTGCTCGAGGAACTCCTTACCTAGGAGCTTCTCCACCTTTTCCTCGAAGGTCTCTATCTTAATGGGTGTTGAAACCAGTTTTGGAATCAGAGAGAATCTCTTGTCAAGTTCCTCAAGTGTGTTTCTGACAGTGTTTTCGAACCACGGAACGAGGTCAGGATTTCTGTGGGTCTTGCGCTCCTTACCAAGGAGCTTGGTGGACCGTAGTCCGTTGGAACAGATTTCTCTGAACACGAACGAACTTACGTGAAGTCCACGTATTCCATCAAGTCCGTGGAGAATCCCCACACCAACTTGCCACTTGTCCTTCTCATCACCAATGGCAACCTCCTTGGGTCGCAGATTCATGTCAATCCACGCAAGGTTTCTGTTGTCGGTGGAGTAGTACTTAACTCTTGAAGGTTTGAGCCTCAAATTCTTCAGAGCCGCATCGAGAGCATTAAGAATGGATGTGTGTTCGACAGCATGATATCTTGAACTCACAACACTTAAAAGCATGTCATCCTTCTGATTCCAAAGAGCATATCTGTCAGCGTATACAGACGATTTCTCGCCCTTCACCGGTGGCTTGGAAAGGTCCTCAAAGGACTTTCCTCTCTTTATGAATATATGCTCTTTTCGCACACCAAAGTCAAGGTCATCCCTTGACACCTCTGCCCCGAAAACATCACCCATTGTTCCGGGCATCTCCGTTGTTTCAGCAACTTGACGAGTCATTCTAGCACCTCTGGTACGGGGGTATCACGTAGTAGTATTTAAAATCTTCTACTTTTTAAAACTGTACACCCAATTGGTATCTACTATAAATTTGGTTGTTCAAAGGTGGCCAGTGTTGATTGTCTCTTCCCGGATAACAACTCATTTAACCGTACTCCAACACTGTCTAATATTCTCGATAACGGCTTCTCAATACACCTTTGCCACATCTTATCATAGTCTATTTTAACGATATCCGGTATAACGTCTGTATCGAGGTCAAGCGCTACGACATCTGTGGGTGGCTTTCCATCTACACGTAAAACATACAGCCACGAATACGGGTCACCGGGCTGTAAATCTAATAGTCCATTTTGCTCTGAATACTGCATAGCTCTGTGATGAGCAGGACTAGACATGTATTCCATTTTACTCCATGAAGAAGGAATTAACATTTGACTGTCTAACTTGCCTTCATAGAAATTATCTTTCAATTTTATGATGTACTGACTTAAAGCACTCCAGTAATCCTTTTCCGTTAATGCTGTCAAAAGTACGTCTTTTTGCACAACTTTTGTTATCTGTGCTACATTGGCTCTTACTATTTCAAATCCCTTTACATCCAATCGGTCCTCTGGTGGAAGATGCGTTATGAAGTGCTCATCAGTATTTAAGTCCCATCCAATGAGACCAGCATGTCTCTTCTTTGTACCTCCTTGAATCCACGCCTCATACACTATTTCACATTTGATGTGATGGTCACACTCATGTTCTCCGTTCCATTCTGAGGCCAGTACGGGATATAAGTTATTGAGTTTTATCTCAACGTCCTTGGCAATTTCAACTGCTTCTTTAAGTGCCACCTCTACACCCTGTCCAGTATCTTCTACATGAGTCTCAAAAAACACAGAATCGGTGTCTGCGTAAAGTGGAGTGTATCCCATTTGTTTCACTTGCTCCATTGTATATTGAATTAACACTCTACCAACATGTGTCACATCACTGGCAACATCACCATCTGCTAATCGAAACACCTCAGACCCCATTATACCGTATGCTGAATTGATAAAGTACTTAATTGCAGTTTGTTCTTCGTACTTTCTTTTGTATTCGGGGGTGCCTTTCTGGAACTGCTTCATTTCTTCTTTTACACCATCTCTAACTCCCATTAACCGTTCAACTATTAACGGAATAAATCCCACGGGTGCTTTCTTGTATTTTCTGCCTGATGGCAGACAAAATGCATCATCTCCTTCATAGTCATCTGGAAGTCTTGTTTCTGGGCTAATATTAAAGGACATAATTGTCTTGGGATACATGCTAGCAAAATCTAGCATCCCCACGAATACAAATCGTCCCTTTACCGGTTCGTGTACATGGGCTCCCTTATCTACACCGGTCTTTTTTAACATATCCTTGGAAGGCAGTACAACCTTGCCAGCAACTTCGTGCAAGATGTATTTGTCGAAAAGTGGTTCACTGTGATATGACTTCTCTAAATCTGCTCCAGCAAACCATGCAAATGTAAGGTGTCTATGAATTATATTTCGTGCTATGTCTATTCTTCTGCATAACTCGACATCCCATATATTATACAAACATAGTTTCTCTCTATTATTTCTAAACATTTCACTTATCTTTTCACGTTTGAGCTTACCAACACCCAATTCTTTCTGTCCCACGTGTTCAAGTTTCATGTAGGACTTACCTATGTGTAATCTGTCATAGCCCTTCATTAAGTCAAATATAGCATAAATTCTAAAGTCAAGTCGTGAATAAAACTGACTAGCAGCTCGGTTCTGAAGATACATTACATCGTAATTATCAACGTTCCATCCCGTAATGATATCAGGACTTATCTGTAATATGACATCTCTGAGTTTCTGAAATAAACCAGTTTCATCATAAACACTTTTGAATGTAATTGATGGGCCATCATCACCAAAGTGTTTCTGGCACATTTCCTTAAACTCAGCACGAATTTTATCTTTATCTACATCACCCTCAATAATCATTATATATGAGTCGTACTCTGTGGAGTACATGGCCACACATCTTACAGGATGTGCTGCGTACTCAGAACGAGCAAATCCTTTACTATCGTCAGTTTCAATGTCTATGTATAGTATCTCAGGATTTATTGTCCTTTTGACAGGTGTAATATCTGTTTTTGTAATTGTCTTTTCGTCGGGTATATTAATCTGTGACCTAATCCCACAATCTATTCTAGCTCTGTCGGTGAACGGAATGTCAGCTTCATAGTGATAATCATAATTATCCCTAATTCTTCTGACATCCTTAGGAATTTTTGTAAATACCTTAAATAATTTTCTGTTGAGAAGGTCCTGCCCCCTTTGTTCTACCTGACGAATAGCCTCGTGATTTCCCGGGTCTACCCTTGTATAAAAATAGGGTCGTATTCCGATTAACTTTACCATTCTTCTCTTACCTTTGTCTGTTCTTCCATAAATGTAAACATTGGTGCCAGTTGGTGTCACTTGATACAGCATTTTTGTGACAAGCATTTCCATGTAATTACCTCATTAAAGAGTATATTTTTTCGGCTTTTGTTTTGCCTATACCTTCAACTTCTATGAGTTCTTCTTGTGATGCTTGAGAAATTGCTTGGATAGAACCGAACCTAGCCAGTAATCGTTCTGCCATTGTAATGTCAACGTGAGGTAGTCCACACAGAAAATGAATTAATTTATCTTCCCGTTTTACCCTTGGTCTGGATAACTTCATTGTGGTAGATTTATCATCATTTCCTTTCTGGCACAAAGACTTGATTATATATGCAGCATACTTTGGATTTGAACAAAAAATTGGCACAATGCCAGTTCTAACTGAAAGTGACGCCACAAATCCTAGAATTTGATTGGTCATATCTCTCTGAAAGTGATATGTTGACTCTTCAATTATGTCTGCCAAGCTGCGTTCAATAACAAGAAATGCATTTCTTCCATACGTTGATTGCATTATACTAGCCTGAGACCTCACACGTTGAAAATCCAAGAAATCTGAAGACTTTCGTTCAACAACAACCTTGCCACACAAGTAATCTCCAACTTCAAGATTATCAAAACTTAATTCTGCAACCTCGGCTAATTCAGCAAGAATAGTTGGTGACCCTCCCTCCCTGTAGTCTACCAGTATCTTTATTTTTTCTCCGATATCTTCAGGTATGACGCTCCCTCCACTTCTTTTGCCGTGGAAATCAATCTTGCCTTCTCCTCCACAGATTTTGGTCCCATAAGTCTGTCTACTGCTCGTTTACTGGACCTGAGTACATCTTCAGGTCTATCCTTGAATATTTCTAAAACAACACCCACATCGTAAGTACGTTTTTTGGGTGTGATAACACTGAGCTCAAATTTACCGTGCGTTACCTTTGTTTGGCCAGCACTTAACATTTCATTCATTATATGGGATTTTATTTCAGAAATGTGTGTATCCAGTACCTTTCTTTTATCGTCTAATTCCTGAATATGAATCAAAGAATCTTCAAAGTTACCCGTCATTATGTCCTCTATGTTTTCAACTTTAAGGACATCCTTCAAATAATTTACATATTCTGTACAATTGTATTTATACCAGCAATATGCACAGTGCCTTCCCATTATAGGTTCTTTTTCACCACTTGTTATTCTTTGGTAAATTTCTTTGAGATATTCATACTTCTTAGCATAGTCATCTTTACGGACTAACACTTCTGCAACACGATTGTGCATTATCATATCATATCGAATAAGGATATTCTCAGCAGGAAACTCATCATATGCGGCCATGGCATAAATTACCAACTGGTTTGAGTCCCTCATTTCATCTTCAGTGTAAATTCTCCCGCCTGTTTTATAATCTATAACACGAACGGTTTTATCACTGACTCTCTCCACCCTGTCAATTATTCCCTTAATAGCAATATTTTTATCCAACTCTTTTAGAAATTGATGCTCTGTTGCAAGACATTCAAACTTAGTAAACTTCTCTTCACTAAACCACGTTTGAATCATGGAAACCGCGTTTTGCATCATCTCTGTTGTAACGACAACTTCTAGTTCTTTAACGGAGTCTACTACACACTTTTCAATGTTTTCGTATACCGGATAGTTTGAGAGTAACTCAAGCGCTTTGTGGACAAGAGAACCAAGATGCATGTGTTCTTCCAGTTTCTTTGGTGGATATGCCTTTCTCACATACTTCATATAAAATTGCCGTGGGCACGATTCAAATGCAAATATCTTGGTTGGACTCAACTCAATTTCCATAACCTCACTTTCCTATCAAGTATCAGCTGTTTTAGAGTTATTCAGTACATCTGAGTTTTCATCAATACTCTTCTTTTTTAAATATGTTTTGTATCGTGGACAGTCGCCTCCCACACACACTCCCAGCTTAACTAGTTCTTCACACGAGTGTTCCGTATACTGATTCCGGTAAATGTTTTCTATTTGGTTGTCACGAATTATCTTGTTGTGTCGGTCGTTCCACTCCGCATCATGTGCTATCTTATCAAACAAGTTAATAGCCTCTTCTTTTGACATTACTTTTGTCAAAAATGAACAGAAACTAAACCGTATAAAGTGAGGTGGATTTTTTGTCCAAATCATTCTGTTTAAACATTTTAGTGGTACGAGCATTTCTACAATTTCACGAATATCACTTTCTGTATATTTTGTGTAGTCAATTTGTGGCCCAAAATGTTCATGATGGCCTCGAGGAATACTAAAAACCTTTTTAACTTTAATTTTGTGGTCTTTTATAAAGTTCTTCAGTTTAATTTTATTTCCGTCAACTTTGTATTTGTAGAGCAACGTTGGATGCTGAGCAAGAATAAGAATTTCCTGTATACGGTTATTAAATAATTGGTCATGACTTAACGGAATACAGAATCTATCCTTAACAGTCCAACCGTCTATTTCCTTGCCCGTTACATACCTCGATAATGGAACTCTGACTAGTCTTTTTGGCTCTGCACACACCAAATTTACCGTCTTTAAGGTTAGTTCACCTCTAAGATAATCTTGTACACTTCTTATTTCTTGAGTTAATTGGCTATCTATCGTCCTCATTTTAGGTGTAAAAAACATGTAAAAATGAAATCCATTACCTGAAAACGATACAATGTGTGGGACCTTGTTTTCAGTGCAAAATTCGGCCATTTTCTGGCAGTCTCTGTGTGCAATCTCAATATCCTCTCCGGTGTCAACGTCCAGGTCAAAAAACATCTTCTCGTAGTATACGTTAGTTGGCTGGCCGTATTTGTCAAAGTCCCAATATGAATTAGTCGACGTATACAACGGAAATTTACCATTGTTTAGTTTGTAAAATAAAATTAATGTATCAAAATCATTAATAAATGCCTGTCTGGGATTTCCCACAGCTCGTGGAAACCGTGCGAACCCATATTCTATCATGAGCCTGGTAAATTGTTCTCTGTTGATAGCCATTCAAATATCGTAGTCCTCCAGGTCTTCTTGGCTAGATGATTCGGTGTCCTCCTTTAGTCCTGTAGTCTCTTGTACCTCTTCTGTTTGCTTTTCAGATTCCACCAATTCAAGTTCTTCCGGTTCCAACTGCTCTTCTTCCTCAACTTGTAAAGATTCTGTAACTTTTGCACTTTTTCTCTCTCGTGTCCAATGCTTATCCATTAGTTTGCCCTCACGTTCCATGGTTGCCTCAATCATTTCTCTGAATTCTGTGAAGTCCATATCTTCTACATTAGAGAACAATTGTGATGTGTAACGAGACCCCATAAGGTCACTCAGGTACCGTCCCTCTTCCAATTTTCTTCGTATTATGAAGTCAACTCTTGCTGCATTGTGTTTCTGTCCTTCGCCTCTTGCAACAACAGTTTTCTTGTTTCCAATGACCTCTTTTTCTTCGTATTTAAGTAATGCTGTCCACATGAAATTAATGTTGGAATCCTTGATTTCATCAGCCCAATCATTATGAAGTGGGTTAATTATTCCGTAATCTGTCAGTTGGTCAAATTCACGTGCTGGTATTCTACCCGATGTTTTACCCGTTTTAGCAGCTGATTTCTGAATAGCTTCAATTTTACGTTGAAACAATAAGTCTCTCATAGACTTGCCGTACACACTTCTTGAGTAATAGTCACGAGCACCTTCCCACGCCTTGCCCATGTTATCTATTATTAACCAAGCACCCATTGGTCCGTGTTTTTCAATGTGTTTTTTCAATATTGCTATAGCGGCGTCAGTTGCCTCCAACACTTCACCAAAATCCGTACAGAGGTGGTACTGAATACACTTGGTAAGTTCGTCAGGAATTAATTTTTGATGAATAAGTGGAATAAGTCCGTTGTCTAAGTCAATCCACACTACCAATATTTCTTCTGGCTTTAACTTCCTTTCAAAATATAAATAATTGACCACAGATAAACAAAAACGGGTTTTTCCACACTTCATTTCACCTTCAACTTGTATCTTATAGGACCTTATACCGTCTACAAGGTCCTTCATGTTTTGAAACTCTACGTTAGTATCAGCTTCACCGCCCTTGCCGTGAATCATTTCGTGGAGGGAGCTCAAATAACTCCCTCCTACGATAGGTCCTCATCGTCTAACAAGGAATCAGTTTTGTTTGCCTCTGTCAGTCCGGTATCCTCGGGTGAGACATCCTCCTGAGGACGAATAAATGGTGTGTGAATAACTGGAATTACCAGTTCTCCGTTCATGGTGATTTGACCGGTATCCTCATTCAAACGAGGTCTACCTAGGACCAATACCTTGGACAGATACCCACACGTAACTTGAGCTTCGTCTACGAAGACCGTTAGACCTCCTCTCATTTCTTCAAGAAGTTCCTTGTCATCGACAATGGATGCATCTACAACAGTGTAAATGCCAGTGCTTCCTTCCTGTTCTCGTCTTGGTACAATACGTGCACTGTTAACCTGTCCTTCTATTAGTATCATGTCTTCTTTGCCAATAAGCATCTGAAGTTCAGCAATCTCTCTGACCTTGAATACCTTCCTTAGAACCTCGTTAACATCTTCATATCCCTCCAACTTTTCCTCGAGTTGTTCATAAGATGTTATGTTGGTCGCTGAAAGATTAAGAAAGTTACCGCCCTCTCTGTGTGACAGTCTTGCGTGATAGAACTCTCCTTTCTTAACGGTCTCAATCTTGGGTGCTTGCTCATTAAAATGAGCAATTTTTGCAAATCGGATTTTCTTCTTCTTGGTTTTAGGGTCGGGTTCCTCGAGAGGATTCACCGTCATTGCGAATATATTACCCACCAGTGTGGTGCCGCCATCCTTTTTTGGAATAGTTCTTGGTCGTTGTGTGTCAATGACAAAAATGTCATACTCTTGTGTGGGTCTCTGGAATGTGGAAGCATAATGGGCCTTAAGCATCTGTACAGCCAGTTCCTCCCTATCCTCCCTGTCAACTATGGCTGGATTCTCGTATATCTCCTTGAAATCAGCCATTAGTTGTTCCTTCGTCTTTCCGTACATCTCACCTGTTGCCTTCAAGTTCTGTTTTGTCTCATCAGATAATGTCATTTAGCCTCACCTTTTGGAATTCTTTTCAAGTTGTTTCTTGTCAAATATATATGTGAGTTCAACCTTGCCATCTGTTTCCCGAATTGCCCAGTCGGGGTTTGGGAAACTCCGTGCGGAGCCATACTTATCTCTGACAGCACTTGGTACCTTAAGAAGTCCATTACTAACTATCAGTTGTTCTGGGATTTTTACAGCCTTTTTTGCATCGCCCGCCATTGAATCACGCACTCTACTAATGGTGGAATCTTTAAATACTTTTTTCGAGTTATCATACTAACCGTTTCCTGAGTTTTTTGACTCCCTCTTCTGTCTTTTCTTCGAAATGCTTAAGGTCAAATGTAAGTTTGTTTAACCTAGACCTCACAGTTTGTTTTGACACGTCCCAGCCATACGTTTTTGTTGTTAGTAACTTAACCATTGTTTCTCGTTTAACCCATCCGTCTGTTTCCTTTCCTCGTGTCCTCTGCTCTGCAACAACCATGTCATAAACCCTGTAGGCACGAATCCTGTGGACCTCCCATCGTTTTAATGTATGTCTAACTATTTCATCACTTTCTTCCATAAATGTAATAAGTCTAGTCCACGATGGCAAAATTACTTTCATTCCATATCCAATATCAACGTTTTCTACTAATGGCGAAAGCCGGCATATTGCATGATGATAAGACAACTTAATTACATTTTCATACACCCTCGGTACGAAATCACCCAAGTGTTCTCTCATTGCATCATTTACTTTACTGAGTGGTCTGTAAATACTCCTCATTACCTCATTACACGCGTTTTGTGTATCGGTAGACATCTCTACCGTTGGATACTTCGAGTAATGCTTGTTTATGTGTCTCATAGCTGCAAGAATTTCTGGAATGTATTCATCTCTTTCACTAACCCTACCTGTCTTGCCCGCCATTGTTTCCCAGCTTTCTTTCCTCCTTTCATACCCTATTAAGTTATATAGCGTTATCATCCTTTGTATAAATCCCGTCTTGGATATTGTTTCTAACAGCATGTCTGGTGGATATGTTGTAAGGTAAAATGATAATGTTGGATTAACTCTAATTTCCTGTTCACCCATTTCTATGGTACCAGCCTCAATCATATTATCTGCTGTCCCCATTGGATTCATTGCCTTTTGATAGAAATTCATAAACTTTTTACTGAAGTCGGTTTTTCTTGCATCAATAATTAACGTAGCCTCATTCTGAATCAGAATAGACACCGGTGGAATACGTCTTGGGTCAAGGTATCCTCTAACCAAGACTGGTTCCCGTTGTCCCTCGACGTGTTTAAATCTTCCAACGAGTTTTGCGTCAGATGTGTCATCAGGTGATACACATTCCAAGTCTAGTAAATCTGCCATTTCAACTGTGAAATTAAACCCTCTACCCTTTCCCGTACCAGACCGTTGGAACAGCATTAAATGTACTCTAGTATCAGATATGTTGTTCTCATAAGTAATCCTAATGTTTTTTACTGCTGGTAACTGTCCTAACAATACATGAAAGGACGCTTCAGCAAATTGGTCTGAATCCCAACATCTGTTCTCAAACTCAAATTTCCACTTGTTAATGAGTCTTCTGCCAAAATGTTGTTTCAGTTCCTCTTTAGTAGGAGTCTCATGAATGGGTTCTTTGACAGCGTCCTGCCATGCAACGTCAACCATCCCTATCCCTTATGTAGAATTTGGCATCTTCCGGTTTCCACAGTGAGGACAGAACTTAGCCTTTCTTGATTCTCCCTCTAACAATTTGCCACAGAAGGGACAGTACATTGCATTTTCTTGTAGTACTGACGGTTCTTGGGTATCGTCTTCTTCTTTTTTCTTGCTTATGCTGACGAACACAAAGAAAAAGTACATCAGAACTACAATTCCTAGTACCACAACAGCTTTTGCGATGTTCATTGTTGCAACAGCGGCACCGGAACCCCCCATGCATGAGGCGGCATATCCTAGTAACATGCCGACAACAACAAAAACTACTCCAAGACTGAGTATCTTGTCTTTGTTCTTCTTGTCCGTTAATCGGTCTATTAAACTGACTTCTTTTGTTTCACTCATACTAGCACCTCGGTTGAAGTTTGTTTATCAACATTAATTATCTGACCTTTAAGTACTTTTGTTAGCAATTCTGGCCGTTCCATTAACTCTTCAAAGTTGTATCTTATTGGTTCGGGAACCCTGGTTCCAAATATTGATAGTAGTAAATCTCTCCAGGGAACGTAACGATTTGGTATTTGTTCAAGTACACGTTTAACAGCTTCTATTTCATCGCCCTCAAGAAACACAAGAATAAACTGTTTTGCATTTCTAGTATTTCTTCCATAAGAAAATTTTATTTTCCTTATTGGATATCCAATTACTTGCAGTTTTCGTATAGCCTCATTTACAGTTGCGTTCTTAAATGATAATTCATGCTGAAACCGTGGCCCGAAAATGAGTTCCGATAATATCTGATTGTGTATAGCGTTACTTAACTTTTCTACTTTACAAAAAACATGATATCTACATACTTTACCACCACGTGTTACGTAATGTATTTCGTTTGCCGGGATTGGTAATCGGCAGTAATTACACTCGTGACTCTTATTTGAGGTTTTCAGATAACGGTTATTTAGCATAGTCTCACGGGTTGATATCCATTTTTTGTTGTACCACACTCTGGACACGTGTATTTAACACCTTCATTGGTGACTGTTGATTTCATTCCCGTTCCACATTTTGGACACTTCATTTTACACACTCATTATTGAATTACAGTTTTCAAGTTCGTATCCAACACATCCAAGAAAGATGGAATCTGTACCGCCTCTGTAGTGCTTAAACACCATAATATTTCCACATCTGTCACATCTTGGCATGTTATCGAGAATATCCTGTACTATCAAATCTTCTTTTTGAAACAACTCATCAAATATTTCACGTAGCCAGTTCTTACCCTTCTCAAGTACCTCTTCTTTTGACTTGGTTTCTTTGACGATTGAATCAAGGTCCTGTTCTAACTCAGCTGTTAACCTCCTGTGTGCTAACTTGGGACAATGCTTGGCAAGGAATTCAAGAATTGTGTTACCAATTCTCGTCGTAAGTACCATGTTCGGTGTGGCTGTAATGTACTTTCTATCGGACAGCATACCATAAATACCCGGTCGAGTGGCTTTTGTACCTAGTCCCTGTTTCGACATTTCTTCAACCACACTTCCTTCCTTTATGAATTCGTGGTCAAAGAAATATCTACGAGGAATCAATCTCTGTCTTTCATATACGGATGTTGACACCTCTAGTTCTAACAAGCCATCTGACTGTTCCCACATTCTGTCTAGTTCTGTACGGTCCTCAATCGTTACTTTGTGTTTGATAGATTCGAGAAAATCAGAGTTTGCCCACTCACCAAACTTTACTCTCGTTACAGCCTCTGAAGTAAATGTATGAGTGGTATCCTCGTCTTCTAATTCAAATTCGTAGGTCTTGAGTTCTTTTACAGTTGGCTTTCCAAATCCCATAATGAATCGTTTAATTATCTCGTCAAGTATAACGTAATTTGTAGGATTGCTGAACTTTAAATTATCCAAAGAATCCTTGGTGCATTTTACAGTGGGAATTATAGCGATATGTGCCTCATCCTCGTGCTGCCCCTCCCTGGGTCTTGTACCAGTAAGTGTGCTAGCTATATCATAGATGGAACTGAGATTTGACAAAATATTATCAATTCGTTCTTGCTCGAGAGGAATTTTCTCGCTGTCTGTTCTGGGATATGTTATGTATCCCTCAGTGTACAACGTTTCTAAAAACCACAGAGCCTGTGTAGGATTTATTCCGTATTTTTCCGCAAGAAATGTTATAATTTTATCCGTATTGAATGGCTCCTTTCTACAGTCAATCGATTTTTGAGTCTCATTAACCTCAACTAACATTGCTTTGTCAATGCCACTTTTGTCCCCCCCAAGAGTGCAAAGGTGAAACAGTCCAGTATCAAGATGAAGATGTATTTGTGTAAATGTCTGGGGTTGTCTGTCGTGACTCTCCTTTTCTGTTTCTGGAATATGCCACGATGGGCCCGGAGCTAATGTTGTGTGCTTGTTTATCAAGGATAACGTTGGACTTTGAACTCTACCACCACTCAACGTAGCTAGTGGCAACTTCCTAAATAATTTCATATCATAGTTCAATCCTTGAATAACGGCCTTTCTGTACAGAGTTTGAATATACTGAGTAAGATTAATTCCCCATATAGCATCGAGGAAACTTCTACAATATCCGGCCTCGACAAATCCCCTGTCTTCTTCGAAACTCACCAAGTTGCTAAAAGACTCAATAATTTCACTTGATTCCAAACTGGTAAAGTGAGCTCTTTTTACTTTGTTCAAATCCGTAATACCAAATGCGTGTTCTAACGCCTCACTACCAATTAGTGCTCCTTCCCTATCATGGTCAGTTGCTATAATTATATCTTTCCACTCTTTTGCGGCCAATTGCCGCAGGAGATTAATGCGGTCATCATCCTTTTTATTCTCCTTGTATACTGTATTCAAATCAGGCAGTTGTTGCTGAGCGTTACCATCCACGTATAGTAACTTTTTCCGTGGTAATGTAAGATTCCAAAGATGTCCCTTGAGTGATGTAATAACAATTTCATCGTTCGTGAAAATAGGAACACTTGGATACTGTTCATTGAATGTTTCTGACGCGCCAAGTGCCTCGGCTATACGCTGAGCCTGTCTGTCCTTTTCACATAGTATGAGTTTCATTGATTCAACTCCTTCAATGCTTCATTATAGGCATCAATTGCTGCTTGAGTAGAATGATAAATCACTCCAAGACATGGATGGTTCGGTTGCTCTGTTTCTACTCTTTTTCTTAGTTGTTTCTCCAGAGTGTGTAAGTTCTCAATCTTCATCCCATTCTCTCCAGTTCAATTCCCGCGAGGTTCTTGTTTCGTCTAATCCATACAACTTCAAGTTTATCAAACAGACAGGCCAGAGTTTTAGCACACAAATAGGACGTTTCCAGGTTCTCGTGCTTGCACCGCCATCTATCATTAAATTGCTCGACTACAAGTTGACTATCACTTAGTATTCTAATGTTCTTCCAATGTTCTCTACTTGCAATTTCTAAGGCTTTAACTAACGCATCCCACTCTGCCTCGTTATTTGTTTTGTTACCAATTGGCTCAACCAACTTGAAATTATATTGAGGTACAATTACGCAGATACTGGCACGTCGAATGGCACCTTTAACGTTATTGTCCTTACTTGCTCCATCAACGTAAATATCAATCATGATTCACCAAAGAAAAGAAGATAGCAGGGAATGGAATTGAACCATTGAACTCCGGGTGTCTCCTTGGGCATAAACAATATTGGAGTGAGATTTGGGGTCCAGTCTAAATTGCTTTTGCCCAATATGAGCCCGGCGGGATGCCACTACCCCACCCTGCTGTCTAGTTACTGTCATTCAACCACCTTTAGGGGACGGAAGACAATGGAAGTATTTAAATTTTTCAATATTTTAAACATCATTGGTTTGCTCCCTCACAAAGATTTTCTTACACTTTAAGCACTTTTCATACTGTTCTGAGGAATCAAACGTGGGAACTTTCTGAGCCGCTTCCCAATCTGGAACTGGGTAAGTCCAGATGTGGTAGCATCTACCCATCAACAACCTCCTTTTGAAGAATGTAATAACTCCAATTATCACTCTTTTCCAGCGAGGTGGGATGCTCACCACCAATTTTGAAGTGCACCCTTGGGTGTTCCTTGATTAACTTATCAAGTCCCCTCTTAAGTTGAGTAAATGTTGTTGCAATGTCGCCCGGGTCGTCATAATGTTCGGGTAGGTCTACTTCGTCCATTGGTTCAATATATTCAAGGTCGTGGTCATTTTCATAAACCTCCTTAACAAATGCGTGCCCCACCTCGCTAATGACACAGTACTCAGCGTAGTTCTTGAATGGGTCGACAACACTCCTCCAAATTCTTGCTTGTACAACCATTGAATAGTCCATACCCGTCTCTCTGCACACATCTTTCAAAGTTCTACCAAGCCCTCTGAAGTCCATGTTAAAAATTTTTTGCTTGAGCCATAATCTTTTGAGTTCCCCTTTCCAGCCCCTCTTGAATACAATAATTTCACTCATTTCATTGCCTCCGTGGCTTCTAGGTAACCACAACCCGACAATATACACTTTTTATCTTCTTCTGTTTGATAAAAACACGTCTCACACAGATTGTGCTTGTAACTGTAACATTGACATTGACCCACCACTTCACCATTCTCGTTAACAAACACATTTTTACAATCCACCTCCGAACCGTGACAATCTCTAGCTATTTGATTTACTTCGTCTGTGCTTAACTGTTTGTGGGTTACACAGTCGGGACACACTTTCCTGTGCTGAAATGGTTCGTCTAAACAGATTCCTTCCTCTCTTTTGAATCTCTTAACCATTATCCTTCCCCTCAAGTTCTTCAGCAACTTTGTTAATCTCTTCCAACTTTTGAAGGTATTTAGTTCTCCGTCCGTCACTGTCACAAACCCACCCGGTGTACTCGATTAGCAACCACAATAAAATGAGAAGTCCAATAAGCAAAATCCACTGCCAGATTGTTAAGTGAAAAGAAATATCAAATTCCAAAGAAATCACCTACCTCATTAACAGCATCAATTACCATGCTGCCAACTCCACCTCCATTTCTCTTTTTGCACTCAGGACAACGTAAATCAAATACGGAATATTCTGTCTTACAAATGTGACACTTTACCATACTCCTATCACCTCACAGTGTTATTTTCTTCCCACTCTTCAACTGTTCAAGTCGGTCATCAATAACATTATCATTGTCGGTGTGAAGGGCGTGGCGGGCCTCAGTATTGTGAGCATTAATTACTATCTGTCTACCAAGTTCTCTTCCCTCTCGTTCACTACCAAGTGCTCCGCTGGCCGTAAAGTGTTGAGCTCTGTGTCCTCTGTCCTTGAGGATTTGGTTGTAGTGTTGCTTAATTGCTTTCTTGGATTTTCCCATTAGTTCACCTCAAATTCAGCAAAGAACTCTGGCTCATTTAGTGCAAGTAATATTAGTCTTGCACTTAGGTCCGTCAATGTACTGTGGTATCCCCTTTCTGTGTGCATACCACCTCTGTGTCCCATTTCATGTATCATTAAATCCAGAACTTGCCTATCAAGTGGCCTCTCAAAGAAATTCTCACCCAATCTTGACACATAGAATGTTAGTCCATCCATTCCGAACGTCGCGTTGGGTGTATTCTTTGTCTCACATTCAATAAATCTTACATGAAGATTTGTACCATACACTTCTTTGTAGATTTTCTTTGCAAGCTTCTCAACTTGTTTCATTCCATCTGTCTTATCAGCATCCCAACTATCACACGTTCCGCGTCCATATACTTCTGTTGTGGACTGCATTAAATTATGTTTTCGTACATTCTCCCATTCGGCCTTGCTCATCTCAGCTCCGTAAACAATGTTACAACCGGCCGCTTTTGCATCATCTATACTCAACCCATCTCCGGGACTGGCTATGATGGCCTTGTCACCAAAACGCTTGTTTATGACTGTCTCTACAGCTTGTCTCTCTATACGGTCGTCACACATAGCTTCTCTCACCCACGTTTCTGAAATGTTGTCTTGTGTAAGGTCCTCATGAACGTAATTGAGAACCTCCGCATAGAGGTCCTGTAAGTAATACTGTGGAACTTTATCTCTATCAAATCCAAGTGGAACTCTCTGGTTAACATCAATTGAGTAATCGCATTCAATTTCACAAACTGGAATCCCCAACTCATAGAGATATTTCACACCATCTGTTTTGTAGACATCAACCTTGGTCTTACGAACTGTTGGTCTGAATTGTCCGTCATCGTGCAGCTTTTCGGTTCGCAAAGATGTCTCGAATTGCTTGAACACCGTTGGATGTGGTAGTATGCTGTCGTTATGGCTAAATCTGACACTTACTGGTGGGATGATAAGCCGTATAAACATCATACTTTCAGCATATTCTTTCTTAGTCATTTTGAGTTGAATTGTAACTTTTGTTCCATCAGCAAACTTTTTGTGCTTGTTTGTTGTTCTTCCCTTCTCATCAAACACAACTGTCCCTGATGTAGTTTCTATCATTGCCTTGTTACAAATTGCGAACGCTTGTTTTTCACCCAAATTGAAACGTCCTCGTAATTCGGGGTTTGACTGTTTATATGTTGCACCGAAGAGTGTGTATGCATCATTAATGTCTCTAAATCCAGGACCATCATCCTCAACACTAATTGAAACACGACCACCACGAAACGAGGTTGTAATTTTGCACTTGGTAATTTTCTCATCAATAGCATTTTGAATAAGCTCACGAATAGCATAGTATTTGGGCTTTCCAAGTTGCAACGCCCTAAACCCATCCTTGTCAACTTCAAACCAATTGTTCATTCTTTCTCCTCCTTGTAGAATAACCAATCTTTCTTTCTGCCTAACCACTTTTTGAGAATGTACCTACCCTTCAATTTCTCTCCATTAATTTGCATAATAATCTGTATTGGTGTCTTCTCAATAATTTGGTAAGTGCCCCTATCCCAAGTTTTGACTGTTCCTGCACCATAGACACCATCAGGAATTGTACCTTCAAATTTTTCGTAACCAAGCTTATGATTTCTTGTCCGAATAACCAGTCTCTTAACACCCTCTTTTGTTGGTGGCTCTTTAGGAATTGCGAACGATAACAGTTCACCCTCGAACTCGAGTCTCAAATCATAGTGAAGTCTTGTAGCATTATGTTCTTGTATAACATAAATTCTGTCTGTCTGTAGTATATCATATTTCTTTAGGCACTTCTTACAGATTGATATATTACAATTTTTATATTCCTCTGTATCTGCCCGAACCCAACTCCTCTCCTTTCCTGTTCCACCACATAATGGCCTTCCCTTCCCATTATCAATGTGTCTAATATTAGACCTCGATGCACTTGTGTATCTTGAAACCGAATAAACCAACTTCACTCAACCACCTCAATCCAGTAGTCATCATCTTGTGTAAGTATGTATCTACTTCCATTAGCAAGTTCAATTGGAAAGTCGACAAAGTCGGGATAGTTGTTTTCTCCTCCTTCACACTTGAAGATGCCCTTCTTTGCTAATGAAGAGATATACCCCTTAACTTGGTGTGTACTCAATCCCTTCGGTTTTATGTGACAAGTTAGATTTAACCCGTCTGTATCATCCAGTGCAGAAACGAGCACGGCCATTTCGTTCTGATTAACTCCTTTCGTTTTGGCCTGGTCTATAATTACTTGTCTTCTCTCCTCACGAGTCATTTTGTTAATTCGTTCCTCCGTTAAGTCGGTCATTCAACCACCTCTATATCCTCAGGACTAACACCAAAAACCACGCCATTTACTACCACATCAATCATTATGCCACGGTCAACAGCGTGCTCTCTTTGCCAATAAACCTTCTTGACAATTCCCTCATCCCCAGACCTGAGTTGGCCCTCATACCCGCATTTAACGTTAACAATCTTAATTTTAGTTCCTACACCTATTGTTATAGGGTCAAGATGAGTAACTTCTGTAAGGTATTCCTCACCTGCCAATGTAACAACATTATACGTTACGTTTTTTTCTGGGATTTGTTTCTGTTGAACGTCCTTTGACTTAACTCTAATGGTTCTTTGAATTGTTCTTGTCTTCACCATTGTCAACCACCTGTGGGTCGGGATGGCCCTTGAAGTATATAAATGTTTTGCATGTTTAAACAGGAAAAATGGGAGATTTTACGTCCACTCTCC
>Ga0180438_10003806_pt1 | contig 22354 bp, 12 predicted proteins | sample SS_ome_12_FD_132455 | JGI IMG/M metagenome (GOLD analysis project Ga0180438, IMG submission 132455) | Hypersaline lake sediment archaeal communities from the Salton Sea, California, USA - SS_3_D_2 metaG | ecosystem: Environmental > Aquatic > Non-marine Saline and Alkaline > Hypersaline >...
CAGCACCAAGACCTGTGTCTCCGGATTTCGCTCCTTGATCCGCAGGGCGTTCTTGGCTGCTACCGAGCAGCAGATCCTGCTGCAGTAGAACTCGGTTTCGTCGCCTTCTTGATCCCAGGGACCGACACATTGGAGCATGACCACAGATTCGGGATTCGGGATTTCGGATCCGAGGTCCGGGGCTGTCAAGAATCGCTCGAGTTCGCCTTGGGTGATGATCCGGGGATCGGTCCCCCGTCCATGAGGAGGTCCCTGATACTCTTGCCCACCGGTGGCGACGAGCGTCACACCATGCTCGATCAGGCGCTGAGTCGGGTCCGAATTACAGGCCAGCGTGCTCCTGAAATTGCCCACAAACCCCTCGGATTTGACGAGTTTGTGGTCGGTCAGTACATCAATCCGTGGGTGGCCTGTCGTCCGGGCAATAAGATCATGCAAGAACGCCTGGATGTCGCCCCCGTCTCCGGTAAGGGAGAGGCTCCGCGCCTGGCCGCCCAACTCTTTTTCCCGCTCCAAGAGGGTCACGTCGTAGCCCTGCTCGGCCAGGCTGAGGGCGGCGGTCATACCGGCCACGCCGCCACCGATTACCAGCGCCCGGTGGCTGAGGCTCTGGTCCTGGGTGTACAGCGGCTCCAAGCGTCGTGCACGGGCCACGGCCATCCGGGTGAGTTCCCTGGCTTTCCCGGTTGCCAGTTCTGGCCACTGGGCGTGGACCCAAGAGTCCTGATCGCGGATGTTGGCCATTTCGAACAGGTAGGGGTTCAGTCCTGCCTCACGGATTGTGTCGCGGAAGATGGGCTCGTGGGTCCGTGGCGTGCAGGAGGACACGATGACCCGGTTCAGGTTATGCTCCTCGATCCGATCCTGGATCAGCTTGAGCGAATCGGCCGAGCAGGTATACATCGTGTTTTCGGTGTGCACCACATCCCGCAGCGTGCCGGCGTATTTGGTCACGTCGGCAACGTCTACGACCCCAGCAATGTTGCTCCCACAACTACAGATGAAAACGCCGATGCGTGGTTCATCCTCGGGCGAGACTTTTCTCTCTGGCGGGTATTCGGCCGGACTGACCAGGGTACCCCGCGCGTCGGCGATGGTGGTCAGGGCGGCTGCAGCAGCGCCTCCGGCCTCGATGACGCTGTCGGGGATATCCTTGGGCTCGGCAAAAGCCCCACAAACGTAGACTCCCGGCTGGCTTGTCTCTACGGGGTGGAAAGGCTGGGTGCGGCAGAATCCATACTCGTCGAGCTCCACCCCGACAGCCTGGGCCAGTGCCTCGGAGTTAGCGGGCTTTTCCATCCCCACACTCAGCACAACCAGATCGAATCGCTGTTGTCCAAGCCTGCCGTCGTCCGTGACATAATCGATCAGAATCTCACGGGTCGCGGGCTCCTCTTTCAGGGCCGAGATCTTGCAGCGGTGGTAGCGGATGCCAAGTTTCTTGCCGCGCTCAAAGTAGGCATCGAATCCTTTGCTGAAGGCGCGCATGTCGATCTGGAAGATATGGCATTCTACACCTGGCACGTGGTCCAGGGCGAGCATGGCTTCCTTGGTAGCATACATGCAGCAGATGGATGAGCAGTAGCCGTGGTCCTGGTCACGCGAGCCCACGCACTGTAGGAACGCGATGCGCTTGGGCTCGGCGTGGTCCGACAGGCGAGTGATGTGCCCTTCCGTCGGACCAGAGGCGCTCAACAGGCGCTCAAATTGCATCGAGGTGACCACGTTCGCATAGCGGCCGTAACCTAGCTCACCCGCACGCTCAGCATCGTATAGTTGGTAGCCAGGAGCAAGGATCACCGCACCTACTTCCAGCGTCTCTTCGTAGGGAGCCTGTTGGTGGTCGATGGCGTGGGCCTTGCAGGCCAGCACGCATTGATAGCACTCGGAGCAAAGGCCGCAACTGAGGCAGCGCTGTGCCTCGACCAGAGCCTGTTCTTCGCTCAAGCGCAGTTCCACCTCGCGAAAATCGGTCACCCGTTCCGTCGCCAGCGCCGTAGGGGTCTCGACCCTCGGAGTGAGGTCCACTTCTCCGCGCGCCACCATGTCAGCGATCTCTGCCTCGGTCAATTCGGTTGTTGGCAGGGGTAGTTTTTCACGCGGGGTAAGCAAAGGCACATCCCGCAGGTAGCGATCAATGGACAGCGCCCCACGCCGGCCTGCGGCGATTCCTTCAATGAGCGCCCCTGGCCCCGCTGCCGCGTCACCTCCGGCAAAGATACCAGGGCGGTTGGTCTCCAGCGTCTGGGGATTCACGTCAAAGGTACCCCAGCGGGTGATCTCCAAGCCGTGATCGGGATCAAGAAAGCTGATCTCAGGGGCCTGGGCGATGGCAGCCACCAAGGAATCGCAGGGGATCTCGAACTCGCTGTCCTCGATCGGAATGGGTCGCCTCCGGCCACTGGCGTCGGGCTCGCCCAATTGCATCCGTACACACCGGATAGCCGAGACGTGCCCGTTCTGGTGTAGGACTTGGACCGGCTGGGTCAGGATCTGGAGGTTGATCCCCTCTTCCAATGCCTCGTCGATCTCCCATTCGTTGGCTGGCATCTCGGCACGGGTTCGGCGGTAGAGGATAGTGACATCGCGGGACCCGAGGCGCACAGCGGTGCGTGCCGTGTCGATGGCGGTGTTTCCCCCGCCGACGACCACGACCTGGTCACCCAGGCGCACTGCCTCGCCGAGGGCCACGGCCCGCAGGAAGGGAACGCCATGGAAGACGCCCTCTGCCTCGTCTTCTCCGGGGATACGCAGCTTCTGCGGTTCGTGAGCGCCGATGGCCAAAAAGATGGCGGCAAAGCCCTCGTCAAATAGTTGGTCAATGCTGCGGATGGGATGCTCGAGCTTGAGCTCTACCCCAAGCTTGAGGATTTCGTCGATTTCGCGATTCAACACCTGGTGGGGCAGACGGTACTCTGGGATGCCCACCCGAGCCATGCCGCCTGCTACTGGCAGTGCTTCATAGACCGTGACCTGGTAGCCCATCCGCGCCAAGAAATGTGCGGCTGTCAGACCTGTCGGCCCGGCGCCCACGACCGCAATTCGCCGCCTGTGCTCTGGCGGCAGTTCCGTCGCGGCTTCAGGGTAGGGGGAAAGTTCACGGTCTAGGTCCAGCTCTGCCTTTTTTCCCTCCCGATCCCACTTGTCATAAACGGTATCTGCCACGAAGCGCTTCAGTGCGCAGATTGCCACCGGGCTGTCGAGCTTGCCCCTGTTGCACTCTGTCTCACAGGGGTGGTGGCAGACGCGGCCCACTGTTGCGGGGAACGGATTGTACTGCTTGATGACCTCCAATGCCTCTTCGTACCGCTGCTGAGCGATGAGGGCGATGTAACCCTGAGCACTGGTGTCAGCAGGGCAGGTGGCTTTGCAGGGGCTGGTGCCCTTCTTGGAGATGGCGTAGGCAGCAGGCACTGCCTGCGGATAGGGTTTGAACGTGGCTGTTCGGGTGGACAGGCCCTCATTGAACTCAGCGGGTACGGTGACTGGGCAAACCTCGACGCAGTCGTTGCAGGAGGTACACTTGTCCAGGTCAATGTAGCGGGGCCGGTGGCGGACTGTAGCCTGAAAGTGGCCTGGTTCGCCATCCAGGCGAAGCAGGTCGGTGGTGGTCAGGATCTCGATGTTTCGGTGGCGACCTGTCTCGACCAGCTTGGGTGACAGAATACACATGGCGCAGTCATTGGTCGGGAATGTTTTGTCGAGCTGGGCCATCTTGCCGCCAATGGCCGGCTCGCGCTCGACAAGGAAGACCTTGACGCCGGAATCTGCCAGGTTCAGAGCAGCTTGGACGCCGGCGATGCCTCCGCCCACCACCAGTGCCGCACCTATGGAATCTGCTGGGCTGATGGGGCCCAAAGGTTTGTTGTTCATCTGGTCTGCCATCGGTCGCTCCCCCGTTGGAACTCCCTCCTCCTGCACTCACGAGGTGGGGCACCCGCGTACCGGCTGGGTAGCGGGATTACCGGATGACCTCTCTCAGGCCGCTGTCGGCGATCGATTGTTGCGATTTGGTTAGCGGCAGATCGATGACTTGCGCCGTCACTTCGATGGTGCGAGCCAGCACATGCGCGCTCGCTACCACGATTGGGCCATTCGTTCCACTGAGTATACTGTAAACAAACATTCGTGTCAAGGGGCTGCCAGATTCCAATCCCTGATTCCCCGAATTCCTTGCGCTGTTCCCAGTGCAAGATTGCTCCCTGCTCTGTCCTCTGCGCCGGATCCGCCACCGGGGACGGTGCCCGTTCGAAAATGGGGTCCGAGCAAATGTTGCACTGAGTGCCTATTTTCGCCGCAGTGGGCTCGGGCCCATCTTGCGTATCCGTTCGGTCATCTGCGTGGCGGCACTGGCAAAGGCGTGAGCCTGGCTGCCCGACATATAAAAGATGCCCAGCCGTTCGCCCTCCAGGCCTATCTCTTCCAAGAGCTGGCGAGCGTAATCCAGTCGTTTGGTTGCCCTCACGTTGCCGTGCACGTGGTGGCAGTTGCCAATGCTGCAGGCCACGATATAGACGCCGTCGGCGCCTTCTTCGAATGCCTTCAGGATGTACTCCACGTCCACCTTCCCAGTACATGGGAAGCGAAACAGCTTGACGTTCGCAGGATAGTTCAGACGCAGGGCGCCTGCTGTATCAGCAGCCATACTGCCGCAGTAGATGCATGTGAAAGCAGTCAGTTGGGGCTCGAACCGGTCATCTTTGACTGCAGGGTCTTTTGCGATTGCGCCATCCTCTGCCAGTAGGGAAGCATCAGCGATGATGGCATTGTCATTGATGTCACTCATTTCGTCTCTCCGATGTCAGGCAGTACGCCACTACGCAGTTATCCACTGGCCCAGGATGGGCTCTTCGGGCAGGATCAGTTGGTCGTCGCGGTAATGGCGCAATTGGATGGCATCGGCAGGGCATTCACTGGTGCATGTACCGCAGCCTGTGCACAGCGAGGGCTCTATGTACGCTGCGCCGACGATTTCCCCAACACCCATGGCCTTAGGATCAATCCTTGGAATGCTGAACGGGCAGACCCGCACGCAAGTCAGGCAGCCGACGCATTTGGTTTGGTCCACGATGGCGATGGTGCCGCCGACCTCCAGCCGGTCCTTGCTCAGGATGGTCATGGCCCGACCGGCTGTCGCGAGTGCCTGAGCGATCGTTTCCTCGATGAACTTTGGATAGTGGGCCAAGCCAGCCAAAAAGATCCCTTCGCGCGTAAAGTCCATAGGGCGCAGTTTGAGGTTGTCCTCCATGAAAAAGCCTTCGCTCGAAAGCGGGACCTCCAGAATATGGGCCAATTCAGGGTTCGTCTTGGCAGGCATGATGGCCATCGACAGCGCCAGCAGATCAGGTGTGAAGGTGAGTTGCTGGTCCAAGATCACATCCTTGACCCTAACCTGCAGTTGGCCGTAGTTGACCTGTACGTTCGGTGGATCGCCCTCCCGGTACCGCAGGAAAAGAACCCCTCGCCTACGGGCCTCGGTATAGTATTCCTCACGGAAGCCATATGTAATGAGGTCCTTGTAAAGGACATACACCTGGCAGTCGGGGTTGATCCGCTTGATGGTGATGGCATTCTTCATGCTATTGGTGCAGCAGGTCCGGCTACAAAAATGAACCTGTTGCTCAGGCGGGTTGACGCACTGGATCATCACCACCTGCCGGAGCTCCCGGGCGGCGTCCACGTTCTCCGCAAGTTGCTTTTCCAGTTCTAGCTGGGTGACCACCCGAGGGTCCTGTCCGTACAGAAAGACGTTGCCCTTGAACTCCTGACCCCCGGTTGCCACGACGGTCACCCCATGCTCAACCTCCCAACACCGGGGCGGATCGCCATTCCCGGCATAACTCAGGCGCGCGTGAAAGTTACCGACATGTCCCTCATAGCCGATCACTTCCGTGTTGTAATAGAGTGCGATGCGCTCGTGGCTATGCACCCTCTTTATGAGAGAGTGGAGCAGCCGCTGGGGATTTGGGCCTTCGGCTGTTTGGAACAAACTACGCAGGTTGCCTCCCAACCGATCGGTCTTTTCCACCAAAAAGACATCGTACCCCTCGTCAGCAATGGCCAGGGCCGACGTCATACCGGCCAGTCCGCCGCCGATGACCAAGGCCGATCGATTGAACTCCCGCCTCTCCTTGTGATAGGGCTGAAGGTGGCGGACCCGGCTGGTGCCCACGCGCATCTCTTCCTTGGCCTTGCGAGTCGCACCTACTGGATCGTCGGCGTGGACCCAGGCACAATTGTCACGCAGGCTGACGAATTCCAGCAATTGCGGATTCAAGCCTTCGCGCCGGATCACATCGTGGAACAGAGCCAGATGGGTGCGCGGCGTACAGGCGCCGATGACGATCCGGTTCAAGTTGTGCTCACGGATGGCCTCCCTGATCGCCTCAGGCCCACCTGGCAGGCATCCGTACTCCAGCGCCTGGGTGTGGACCACGCCGTGCAGTCTGCTCGTGACTTCCAGGACGCTATCCACATCCACCACCTGATCGATGGTAGGATGGCAATAGCAGGCAAAGACGCCGATGCGGAGTTCCTCGCCGCTCACATCTCGTTCTGGCGGATACTCTGGTCTGGTGATCTCGGTGCCCGACTTGCCCGAGAGTAGGGCCATGCACCGGGCCGCTGCGCCACTGGCATCCATCACCGTCTCAGCGATCTCTTTGGGTGTGGCGAACGCTCCGGCCACAAAGACACCCGGCCGGCTACTGTCCAGTGGCTCGAACTTGTCAGTCTTGCAGAAACCGTACTCGTTGAGCTGGATCTGCATGTCCTCAGCCAGGGCAACGGCCTTAGGAGGCGGCTCGCTGCCCACCGACAAAACCACCATGTCAAAGATCTTGCGCCGCAACGTGCCCTTCTCATCCTGAAAATGGAGGATCAGGTTGTTGGTATTGGGATCCTCTTTGATCTCTGAAATCCGGCAGCGGGTGTACTGAACCCCCCATAGGTCCTTCGACTGCTCAAAGTAGGCAGTGTATTCTTTGCTGAAGGCCCGCTCATCCATGATGAACACTTCACACTCGACACCTGGCAGCCGTTCCTTGGCCAGTACAGCCTCCTTGGTGGCGTACATGCAGCAGATGGAGGAGCAGTAGGGGTGCTCCTGGTCGCGCGAACCGATGCACTGCAACCAGGCGATGCGCTCAGGGATCTTGCCGTCAGAGGGCCGCTCGACGACGCCCTCCGTGGGCCCAGACCGGCTGGACAGCCGTTCGAACTGCAGTCCGGTGACCACGTTGGGATAGCGACCATAGCCCAATTCCTCAGCCGGTGTGGGATCGTAGAGCCGGTAGCCGACCGCCAGGATAATGGCACCCACATGGATCTCTTCAAACCAAGCCTCTTCGTCCAGGTTGATGGCCTTGGTTGGACAAACCTCCTGGCACTTGCGACAGGGTTCGCAGTAGGGACCCTTTTCGATGACGTACGCGTTGGGTGCAGCTCGTACGGAGGGCTTGTACGCCGCCTTCCGCGATACGAGGCCTGCCTGGTATTCTGAGGTCAGGTCCACCGGGCAGACCTTGGAGCATTCGTCACAATTGATGCAGAGATCAATATTGACGTAACGGGGACTATGGTGCACTTGGACCGTGAAGTCCCCTGGTAGCCCGCTGGCACCCACCACGGTGCTATTGGTCATGATCTCAATGTTCGAATGCTGGCTGTGGTCGAGCAAGAAGGGAGAGATCGAGGGCCGCGAGCAGCCGTAGCCATGATCGGACGTACCACGGCAGAGGACACAGTCGTGGGTGGGGAACATGAATCCCAACTGGGCGACGATCCCGCCGATGCTAGGGGCAGAGTCCAGTAGATAGACCTTGTAACCCGAGTCTGCCAGGTCGACGGCGGCGCGCATGCCGCCCACGCCGGCACCCACCACCATGACGGACCCGAGCATTTTTCGTTGGACCACTGGGTTCCTCCTGACTAGATAAATGGTAAAGCCCTTGCTGTTGGCAAGGGCTCGAAGGGTACTACTCGCTCCGATATAGCGCAGATCTGAGCTATGTTGGGCAGGAGACTGTCCTATCCAACGTGCCATCCTGTCCTGTCTGCGACATACCGGCCAACTCCCCTTCGAGTTGTGTTCCTGCCTGCGCCGAGCCTCCGGCGCCCAAATCGGACGAATTATACCCGATTTCGAGCGAGAATGCAAAAGGGGAGTCTGCCCTGGGCAGATGTCCCTTCCTGTGATATAATGCCCTCCGAAAGCGAGCGACCATGGCCTTCGAGTTCACACTGCTGCACAGCGATGCTAGCAGCCGTGCGCGTCTGGGACGGATCCGGACGCCCCACGGCGCCATTGCCACGCCGGCCTTTGCCCCTGTGGGTACCCAGGCTACCGTAAAGGCCCTCGATCCCCGCGACCTTCTAGATGTGGGCACCGAGCTGGTTCTGGCAAACACCTACCATCTCTATCTGCGCCCCGGAGCCGACGTGGTGGCTGAGCTCGGTGGGTTGCACCGGTTCATGGGTTGGGACCATCCTATCCTGACCGATTCGGGTGGCTATCAGGTGTTCAGCCTTGCCGAGAATCGTAAGGTCTCTGACGAGGGGGTCGAGTTCCGCTCCCACATCGATGGTTCTCGCCATCTGTTCACGCCCGAGATGGTGATTCAAGTTCAGGAGCAATTGGGCGCAGACATCATCATGTGCCTCGACGAATGTGCCGAGCCCTATGACCGGGCCTATAACGAGCAAGCCCTGGATCGGACCCATGCCTGGGCCGAGCGTTGCCGGAGGGCCCAGGTGCGGAAGGATCAGGCCCTATTTGGCATTGTCCAAGGGGGCGTCTTCCCGGACTTGCGGCAAACGAGCGTTCGCTTCCTGGTGGATCTCGACTTTCCCGGCTATGCGATCGGTGGACTAAGCGTGGGGGAGACGAAGGAACAGATGTACACTACTTTGGAAACTACGATCTCAAACCTGCCAGGGGACAAACCACGTTACCTGATGGGCGTCGGCGCGCCTGAGGATCTCTTGGAGGCTGTAGCCCAGGGAGTGGATCTGTTTGACTGCGTTCTGCCGACGCGTCTGGCCCGGAATGCAGCCCTATTCACCCGTCAGGGGCGGATCAACATCCGCAATGCACGTTTTGAGCGGGATCCAGCCCCGGTCGAGGGTGGTTGCGAGTGTTACACCTGCTGCCATTTCTCGCGGGCCTACCTGCGGCACCTGTTCAGAGCGGGGGAGATCCTGGCCTCCCGGTTGGCTACCATCCACAACGTCCACTTTCTACTGCGTTTGATGCGCGAGGCCCGTGTGGCAGTCGCCGACGGTTGCTTCCTGGAGTTCAAGGAGGAATTCCTGGCCCAGTATCCCACTGTGCCCCATGAGATCCGCACAGCCCATCGAGAAAAAAGAAGGTCACGCAATGTAGCCTCCCGGCCGGGTCGTGGTACCCAGCGCGAAGCGCAGAATACGTAGTACACAGGGCGAAAGAACATGAGCATCATTCAAGCGATCATCCTCGGGATTGTTCAGGGCGCTACAGAGTTCATCCCTGTCTCCAGTTCAGGCCACCTCGTCCTGGTACCCTGGCTCTTGGGCTGGGACTCGCCCGGGCTGGTGTTCGACACGGTGGTCCACTGGGGTACATTGGTGGCTGTCCTGGCCTATTTCTGGCGTGATTGGTGGATCCTTATCACTGCCTGGTTCCGGGGGCTGGTGCGCTGGGACTGGAGTGATCACAATGCACGGCTGTTGTGGTTGATCCTCTTGGGCACCATCCCAGCTGCCGTGATCGGTTACCTGTTAGAGGATTTCTTCGAGTCATTGTTTGGGGCACCTGTGTGGGTGAGCATTTTCTTGCTGGTGACCGCCGGCTTGCTGACTGTCAGTGAATGGTTGGGGTGGCGTACGCGGCGCCTGGCCGACCTTCACTGGCCCGACGCACTGATCGTCGGCCTGGGGCAAGCCGCGGCTATCGCGCCAGGTATCTCTCGCTCTGGGGCAACGATCTCGGTCGGGCTCCTGCGCGGCTTTCGGAGAGAGGAGGCGGCCCGGTTCAGCTTTTTGCTGGCCACCCCGATCATTCTTGGCGCTGGGTTGTTCAAGCTGATGGACCTGTTCTCTGCGCCCGATCCGCTGGCCCAGATCCCCATGCTGGTGGCGGGATTTGTGGCCGCGGCTGTTTGCGGCTATCTCTGTATCTGGTTCCTCCTGCGCTACTTGCAGCGGGGAAAGCTGTATCCTTTTGCCATCTATTGCACATGTCTCGGACTATTCGGCCTGCTTGTCGCCTTATTGCGTTAGCCTCGCTGTTGCTGGCAGTCGCCTGTGGCGAGCCGGTGGCAACGCCGGAACCGGTCTATTTGCGGGTGGCGGGTGGCATGGCGATGGGTCAGCTTATAGAGGAACTTGCCGCGGCCTATCACGAGCAATCCCCTGGAGTCAGCATTGAGGTGACAGCTCCAGGCACGCAGTTCGGCCTGGACGCTCTAAGGGCCGGTGAGGTAGACCTAGCGATGGCATCGTGGCTTCCCCCTGGTTCTCGGGAATCGAACTCGTCGGAGGGAGGCATCGATCCTCGTTGGCAGCGCACAGCATTTGCCCGCGATGGGATTGCCCTGGTCGTCCATCCATCCAACCCCGTAGACGGCCTTGGTCTTCTGCAACTCCAGGACCTGTACAGTGGGCGGCTGGATGAGTGGGTGGCATTGAGCGGCAGGACGGGTCTGGGATACGTGCAGCCGGTCAGCCGCGAGGAAGGCTCAGGCACACGGGCTGCCTTTGAGGCGTTGGTGATGGGTGAGCGGCAAGTCGTGCCACTGGCGGTGCTGGCTGTTTCTGACCAAGCAGTTGTCGAGTATGTAGCCGGGCACCGGAACGCCATCGGCTACGTGGCCATGAGCGCGGTTTCGGCTGAGGTCAAGGCCCTGAAAGTGGAGGGAGAACTGCCGACAGTCGACAGTACGAGTCGGGGGAGCTACCCTCTCACCCACGAGCTCTTCCTGGTCACGGCCGGGCCGCCTTCAAAGGCCCTCCAGGCATTTCTAGACTACCTATTGAGCCCGGCAGGACAACAGATCGTCGGCCAACACTTTCGAAGGATCAAATGAGGCCGGCCGTTAGGCCGAGGGGAAACAGAATCAGCCCAGCGAGTATTCCACCAGGCTGCTGAGGTCTGTGATCTCACGGCGAAAGTCGGCGACGTTCACGTACAGCAACAGCCAGGTCACCAGCAACAGCCCTGCTGCTTCGATGCCAAAGATGATGCCGTAGGCTACGTGGCTCGATCCGCCAACGCTGAGGACCACCTCGTGGACAGTGCCACTCAATAGCGAGGAGGCGAACTTGGCCAGTGCCTGGGCGAGTGTCCAGGCTCCTACGAATAACCCAGCCTGCCCCTCCACCGTCAGGTCCATCATCAAGGACACACCCCCGACCGTAAACGCGCCGGTGCCCAGGCCCATCAGGCCGATGGCCAACGGAACGCCGACCGGCTCCCTACGTAGTGCGGCAAAGGCCAACATGGCAAAGGCCAGCACACCCACCAGGTTGCCGGCTGCTGCCACAGGTTTCTTCCCGAGCCGGGGAATGAGGATCCAACCTCCCAGGATCAAGCCTGTGATGACGCCGACCATGTTGTAGGCATTGAACATCGTCGTCTGGCGGACGGTGAGGTTGAGCACCTCGCCCCCAAAGGGTTCCAGGATCACATCTTGCAGAAAGTGGAAGAACAAGCCCAGCAGGATAAAGACAAAGAACAGGCGCGTCTGCCGGCTATGCCGCAGGATCAGCAGAGCCCTGCGCAGTGGCTGGGCCCCGTCGACTCCAGGCTCGTTCCTCCGTCGTTCCATCCCCCAAAGGGCGAAAAACGTCAACAGCAAAATGGCACCTGCCGCCAGGGCAAAGAGGGTCACCAGGCGGTCGAAGGAGTAGTCCCTCAAATAGGCAGCACCGCCCAGCGCTCCGCCCAGGATGCCGACCATCATGACGGTCCAGATGATGCTGACCACCCGGCCTCGCTCTGCATCGTCCGTCCGGTCGGTGACCAGGGCGAGATAGCTGGTGGCTCCCACGCTGACCCCCAGCCCCTCCACGAAAAAGAAGGCGAATGCCAGGCCCAGGCGCACGGGAGAGGGATCCTCAGCAAGAAAAATGGCCATGAAGGGAGCCGCGAGCACCGTCAACGCTGCCAGCAAGGTACCGGCGACGATGTACGGTAGACGATGGTAGCCGAAATAGGGGCGAACGTCGGAGCGATGGCCGATGGGGATTGAAACGAGGGCAGCCAGGTAGTGGGCTCCTCCCAGGACCAATCCCACCAGGGCCAGATTCAGGCCCATTTCCACGCGCAGTAGGCGGTTGAGCGTGCCGAGCATCAGCACGGACACACCACCCAGCCAGAATTGGTACAAGGAGAGACGCAGGATCGGAAAAAGTCTCATAGGGATCTCAAATCAACTCGAACGCCCCGTCAGGATCCAGAATCGACCAGGTCATCAAAGGTCGTGGCGTCCAGCAGGGTGGTGAGTTCGTCCTGGGCTTTGGCCCAGACAGGGTGCACAGGACAATGCTCGTCTCGCGGGCATGCACCAGGCTGGATCAGACAGCGGTTCAAACGGATGGGTCCCTCAAGGGCTTCAATAACGTGGAGCAGGCTGATCTCAGAAGCAGGCCGGGCCAGCCTGACACCTCCGCCAGCACCCCGGTAGGTGGTCACCAGTCCCGAAAGGGATAACTGGGAGATGATCTTGGCCAGAAACGGGCTGGGAATGTTCTGCCGGCTTGCGATCTCCTGGGTCGATGCCCGCTCGCTTCCTGCGAGGGAAGCCAGATCCAGGATGACTCTGACGCCATAGTCTGTTCGTCTGCTGATCTCCATTGATGGCACATCCTTTCGCGTGACACTCGCTTCGATGAATTGGACAAACTTGGCCTAATTTACGACATTATAACGATCCCCGGCGGTTTTGTCAAACTGGTTGTTCACGAGTATAATGACTCCAATGTAGGACATGCCAACCGTCGCGTCACCCAACCAGTGGGACACGGATTGCATGACACAGAGCCCTTTCAAGGAGGTTTCAAAGGTAATGAAGGGCAATGCCATCGGACAACGGATGCTGCGCCCGGACGCAGTGGACAAGGTTACCGGTCAGGCGCGATTTCCTGGCGATCTGCAGATGGACGGGATGCTGCACATGAAGGTCCTGTTCAGTGACCGACCTCACGCCCGCATCGTCGCCATAGACATCTCTGAGGCCGAGCGAATGCCAGGTGTGGTGGCGATCCTGACCCACGAGGACGTGCCGGTCAACGAGTACGGACTGATCTTTAAGGATCAGCCGGCTCTCAACAGCGACAAAGTTCGCTCTGTATTCGACCGCGTGGCTCTGGTCATCGCCGAGACGCCGCGAGCGGCTCAACGAGCGCGGGACCAGATCCGGGTGGAGTACGAGGATCTGCCGGTGCTCACAGATCCCCGCGAGGCGATGAAACCCGGGGCTCCAGTGATCCTGGACGCCTGGCCGGACAATGTGCAGAGCCACCAGCGCATCCGCAAAGGCGACGTCGAAGCTGTGTTCGCCAGAGACGACGTGGTGGTTATCGAGTCAGAGATAATCACACCCTACCAGGAGCATGCCTACTTGCAGCCTGAAGCGGGTATCGGCTTCATCGACGACCGGGGACGAGTGACCGTCCACTCGGCCGGCCAGTGGTCCCATGATGATCAGCACCAGATAGCGCACATGCTCGATCTGCCGCTGGAGCAGGTGCGTGTGATCTATGCCCCGGCCGGTGGAGCCTTTGGTGGGCGTGAGGATATGTCGGTTCAGCACCTGTTGGCGCTGGCGGCCTATTGCCTGAACAAGCGCGGCATCCAGCGCCCGGTGAAGGTGGTCTGGGATCGACAGGAGTCGTTCCGCGGCCATCACAAGCGCCATCCTTACTACATGCATTTCCGCAGTGCGGCTTCCAGGGAAGGCAAGCTGCTGGCCGTAGAGGCAACCCTGATCGCCGACATTGGCGCGTACAGTTCCTCCAGTTCGGCCGTGTTGAACAATGCTGTGGGCATTGCCACCGGCCCGTACGAAGTGCCCAATATCAAGATCGACGGCTACAATGTCTTTACGAACAACATTGTGTGCGGGGCATTCCGCGGTTTCGGGGCTTTGCAGGCCACTTTTGCCTGTGAGCTGCAAATGGCCCGCCTGGCGGATGCCCTGGGCATGGATCCTGTGGTCTTTCGACTCAACAACGCGTTGCGGGAAGGGTCGGTGCTGGCTACACAAAGTGTCGCTCCTCCAGCCGTTTCCATCCGGGAGACGATGATGCATGCCGCCGAGGCTGCTGGTTGGTCCGATGAAGGCAAGCCACAGCTACAAGCCGAAAATCCCGTTCGCTCGCTCCGCGGCATCGGGGTGGCCTCAGGCTATAAGAACGTGTGCTATGGCTTTGGTTTCCCTGAGAAGTGCACGGCCCGCTGCGAGCTCTATGGGGACGGCGGGATCGAGCGGGCTGTGATCAAGACAGGCATCTCGGAGGTGGGCCAGGGTACGCTGGGTGTGATGGGGCAAGTGGCGGCTGAGACGCTGGGTATCCCCTATGGTCTGGTATCCATCGTCCACGAAGACTCGACGGAGGTACCAGATGCGGGTAGTTGCAGCGCTTCGCGCCTGTCCTTCATGGCCGGGAATGCCATCAAGCTAGCCTGCGAGGCGGCCCTGGAAACCTGGGCGACGGGAGAGCGCCCGGCCATTGCCGAGCGTACGCACCGACCGCGGCCGACAACTATGTTCGATCCCGAGACGGGGGTGTGTGATCCTCACGTGGCTTACGGCTATGGCACCCAGATCGCCGAAGTGGAGGTCCTTACCGAGACCGGTGAGGTTCGGCTAAAGAAGGTGTGGGCGACTCACGATGTGGGCCGGGCGATCAACCCCATGCACATCGAGGGCCAGATCCAGGGAGCCCTCAGCCAGGCTCAGGGCTGGACCCTGCTGGAGGATTTCATTGTGCAGGAAGGGCAGATCAGGACCAAGAGCTACGCCGACTATTTGATCCCCACTGTCTATGACATGCCCGACGAAGTGCACCCGGTGATCATAGAAGTGCCCGATCCCCAGGGACCATATGGTGTGCGCGGACTGGGCGAGATGCCCATGCTCATGTTGGCCCCGGCCATCCTGGACGCCATTCACGACGCAACGGGGATCTGGTTCACCAAGCTGCCGGTCAAAGCCGAGGATGTACTGCTGGCGCTGAAGGAGAAAGCATGACCATGGAAGCACAAGTCACCTGGGTGGAAGACAAACGGTTCGTGGGGCGGGCCTCTTCGGGGCATGCCGTCGTCGTGGATGCGAGCGCCGAGAAGGTGGGTTCTTCCCCTATGGAATTGGTTCTCATTGGCATGGCGGGCTGCACGGCCTACGATGTGGTCAGTATCCTGGAAAAGAAGCGCCAGGCAGTGACAGGCGTGGAGGTGATCGCCCGTGCGGAACGGGCCGAGACTCCACCCCGCGTGTACACGGAAATCGCAGTGGAATACGTGATCCGCGGGCAGGGGGTCAAACCGAAAGCTGTGGAAGATGCCATTCGCCTATCGGAGGAAAAGTATTGCTCTGCCTCGATCATGCTGGGCAAGACGGCGCACATTGTCACAAGCTATCGCATCGAAGAGGACCAGCCGGGCTGACAAACCGGGTAGCTCTGGGTCCTGCCCCCTGCAGGGTTGCTGCAAAGCCGCTTGACATGCCGTTCTGCGCCATTGCGAGGCCCATCTTTTGGGCCGAAGCAATCTCCCCTGGGCCAAAGCTGGGGATTGCCACCGCGAGTACTCCACCGCGAGGACTCGTGGCGGGCGTGGCGGTGCTTTGTCGCCCAAAGGCGGGGCTCCTCGCAATGACGGACTTTGCAACAGCCGTACTACCCCCTGCAGACTGTATTGACGAATAGGTTCTGATCTGGTACAATGGGCTTAGGACAAGAGCACCAATGAGGAGGCGCATGTCCAGGATTATCGGCTTTGCCTCGTTCCTGAGGGTGGTGCTTTTGCTCTGCCTATCGATGCTCCCCACTCTGGCCGCAGCGCAAGAGCCGCATCCAGTTGACCTACAGATCAACGAGGCCCAAGCAGAGTTTCCCGGCGAGATCGAGTTCCACCTGGAGGTCACCAGCCTCTCTCCAATCGAGTCTATCGAGCTGGAGTATGGTGTGGAGAAGGTCTCCTGTGCGGAAGCTTCCGTCCGCGCCGTGCCGGATGTGACCGAAGGGGAAGATCAGCAGGTCTCTGCTGACTGGACGTGGGATTTTCGCCGTTCAGGCTCTCTGCCGCCCGGGACTCGGATCTGGTGGCGCTGGCATATTACCAGCGATGGAGGCGAGACCTATGCCACGCCCGTGGCCTGGCTCTCCTTTGACGACAACCGTCACGATTGGCAATCAGTCGATCAAGGCCAGATCACGGTGCATTGGTACCGGGGGGAACTGGACTTTGGGCAAGAGATGCTGGCAGCGGCCGTCGAGGCCCAGGCCCGATTGACGGCTGATCCCGGCGCCAACCTGGAAAGGCCAATCCACCTCTACTTTTACGCTACGGCCGACGACCTGCGGGATGCGCTGGTGTTCTCCCAGCGGTGGACGGGTGGCGTGGCGTTTACAGATTACTACACGATTCTCATTGCGGCCAGCCCGGGCGACCAGGGCTATGGCCGGCGCACTGTGGCCCACGAGCTGATGCACCTGGTGGTGCACCAGCTTGCCCTCAACTGCTGGAGTGATCTGCCCCGTTGGTTGGACGAAGGGCTTGCATCGTGGGCGGAGGGAGATCTCGATCCGGGTCAGCAGCAAATGTTGGATGAGGCCATCTCCGAGGACAAGCTGCTTTCCCTGGATAGCCTCAGCGGCGATTTTTCGGCCCACGCCGATCGGGCAAGCCTGTCTTACGCCCAGAGTTACAGTGTCGTCGATTTTCTGATCGAGGAGTATGGCCGGGAGAAGGTGCTGGAGCTGCTGGCTGTATTCCGCGAAGGCGCCACCTACGACGGGGCGCTGGAGCAGGTCTTTGGCTTTGGCACGGATGGCCTGGAGGATCTGTGGAGAGCCAGCATCGGCGCCCCACCCCGGCCCACGCAGTCCGTGCAAGCCGGCGATCCTACAGCCATTCCGACCCTTGCCCTGTGGACCAGCGAGCCGGTGGGCAGGGCGGCCGACCCCGAGACGCCCACGGCGCTCCTGTCGCCCACCTCGACGCCCACACCCACGTTGACGCTACCTCCTGTGCCGACCTCCACTCCCGTGCCGGCGGAGACCAAGGCCGCTGCGCCGACCGCTGTGGCGGCCAAGCCCTCGCCTGTAGCGATTGCCACCCGAGGGACTGTGGCAGCCCCTGCGCCGATCGGCGGGAGAGTCGAAGGCACCGGCGTGGGCACCTGGGGCTGGTATGTTGCCGGCGGTGTGGTCGCGTTCGTTGGGATTGGCCTGGCCCTGCTGGTGGTGCTTGTGCGCCGCCGCTGAGTGATGTGAGGAGGCACACGATGGATGGACGATGCCGTCTTGTTCCTGGTCCCTTGCTGCTCTTGACGCTACTGCTCCCCCTGTTCGCGCTGGCTGCATGTGGACAAGCGCCGACGCCCACACCAGCGCCGACGAGCACCCCGCTGCCTACTGACACGCCTGTGCCCACTGACACGCCCCTGCCCACGCCTACTGACACGCCTGCGCCCAGTCCTACTGCCACTGACGCACCTTCGCCCACGCCGGAGCCAACAGACACGCCTGCGCCCACAGAAACACCCCTGCCCACTCCGCCTCCTGAAGGATATTACAGCGATCCGGAGAATGGCTGGGCCATCCAGTTCCCAGTCGATTGGCTGGCGGAGGAAACGGGCGAGACCTTCCCCGCACTCATGGCCGCCGATCCCGACTTTGAGATCATTGTCATGGTGGGATGGGATTTCTTCCCGGGTGACGAATCTCTTGAAGAAATGGGGGAGATGCTGATCGAGCTCCTCTCGGCGGATCTCGAGGAAGAATTGGCAGAGACGACGAGCAGCGAGATCACGCTGGATGATGGCACTGCCGCTCACCAGGTCATCATGCTGGGGAGCGGGGAGCCAGCGACGCAGATCCAGGTGGTTCTGGCCGCGCGTGGAGCGCGGCTGTACATGCTCATCGTCATGGCCGAGGCCCCCGCTTTTGAGTCGCGAGCCCGCACGGTGGAGTCCGTGGTCGGCAGTTTCGCCTTGACATCGCTCCAGCCGTACGACGTCGACCGGGATACGGCCCTGGTTCTCAGTGGCGGAGAACCCTACGACCTGGATCCGGCTACGACCGAAACGGACTCCTCTGGTTATGTAGGACATATCTTTAGCGGTCTGGTTACGCTGGACACAAAACTGCAGGTAGTGCCGGACCTGGCGCAAAGATGGGAGATCAGCGAGGATGGGCGGACCTATACCTTCTATCTCGATCCAGGGGCCGTTTACGACGATGGCAGGCCCGTGACGGCGCAGGATTTCAAGTACTCGTGGGAACGCGCAGCCGACCCTGAAACCGAGTCGGCCAAGACCAGCACGTATCTGGGTGACATCGTGGGTGTGAAGGAAAAGCTTGCCGGCGAGGCAGACGAGATCGTTGGCGTCGTCGTAGTGGATGATCACACCCTCCAGGTGACGATCGACGAGCCCAAGGTCTACTTTCTGGCCAAGCTGACCTGGCCGACGGCTTTTGTCGTTGATCAGCAGAATGTGGAGGCGGGCGATCCCGACGAGTGGTGGCACGAGCCCAACGGCACTGGCCCTTTCCGTCTTGAGACGTGGGAAGACGATGTGCTCATATTTGCCCGCAACGAGTCGTATTATGGGCCGCTCCCCAAGCTGGAACACATCGTGTATCTGATCAATCCCGGTCCTTCCATCCGGCTGTATGAGAGCGGTGAGATCGACATGGCCGGGGTTTCCCTCGATCTGCTGGAGCGCGTTGAGGATCCCACCGATCCGCTGCACGATGAGTACTACTCAGTGCCCAACCTGTGCACTGCTCGCGTGATTCTGGACACGACCCAGCCACCGTTTGACGATCCGTTGGTCCGCCAGGCGTTCAACTATGCTGTGGACCAGGAAAAACTGGTGGATGTCGTACTCAAGGGTGCTGTCGCTCCGGCTACCGGTCCCCTCCCCCCTGGCATGCCGGGATACTCGCCGGAACTAGTGGGCTACAGTTTTGACCGTGAGCAGGCACTGAAGAGCATCGCCGAGTCATCCTATGGTGACCCAGCCAATCTACCGCCCATTACTTTCACAGAAGGGGGGTATACCGAGGCCGACCCCGACACGGTGGCCATGATCGAAACCTGGGAAGAAGTTTTCGGCATCGAGATCGAGGTCGAGTTGCTGGAACCCTTTGGTTACGTCCACGAGATCAGGGATCATCATGGTCAGATGTTCTCCCTGGCCTGGTGCGCCGACTATCCCGATCCCCAGAATTTCCTGGATATCCTGTACCATAGCGAGAGCGAGGAGAATTTGGGCGGCTACAGCAATGCCGACGTGGATGCTCTGCTGGAACAGGCCCGTACCGAGCGTGAGCCAGCGGCGCGACTGGCCCTGTACCAGCAGGCGGAGCAGATGATCGTGGACGATGCTGCTGAAATCTGGCTCTACAACTATATCAACCGCATGTTGATCAAGCCCTATGTCAAAGGCTATGAGCTGCTGCCCATGGAGGTGCCGCAGGTGCAGTTCATCTATCTGGATCAGGAATAGGGGCATCGCACGGCCCAGTTCCCACCGTCATTCGGCGATGGGATAGTGAGGAGGAGGAAAATGGAGGGCATCCCTGCCGAGAGCCGCCGCCGCCTTCCGTGGATCCTGATCGTCCTGATCGTAGTTGTCCTGTTGGTGGTGGGTGGGCTGCTCGCTGCCTTTCTTGTGCTCCGCTCCGCCGAGGCAGGTCACTACCAGGCAGCGACCGAGCACCTATCCCAGGGCGAGTGGGATGCGGCGATTGTCGAGTATACTTCCGCCCTGGAGATCCAGCCCGGCCTTGTACGCCAGCACACCGATCTGGCTTATGCTAACCGGGGCGTCTCCTACTATCACCATGGCGAATATGAGAAGGCAGTCGCGGACCTGGATCAGGCGCTGAGCGAGCAGCCCGACCTGGCCCCGGCGGTGGCCTACCGTGGTGCAGCCAAGTTTCTGCTCGGCGACACAGAGGCGGCCCAGGAAGACCTTGATCGAGCCCTGTCGCTGGATTCTGACCAGGCATTGGCCTACGCCTTCCGCTGTGTGCTGCGCAGCCAGGAAGGAGACTCGGGGGGTGCCCTTTCCGACGCGGGTCAGGCGGTGGCCCTGGCCGAGCAACTGCCAGCCGGCTACCTTGCGCCGGCTTATGCTCTCCAGGCGAAGGCAGCGCTCGCTGCCGGGGATCTGGGTGCCGCTCTGGCCGCGGCCGATGCCACGCTGGCCGAATCGTCCGAGGGCCCACTGGCCTCGGCGGTCGACGAGGCCCTGGCCGAAGCGGTGAGAGCAGCCGGTCTGTTCTTCCAGGAAGACTTGAAGGGAGCGCTGGGCGCAGCGGACCAGGCCGTGGAGCTGGATCCAGGACAGGCTCTGGCACATGCTGTGCGCGCCGGCGTGCTTTTCTACCAGAGCGATCTGACGGGGGCGGTGGAATCTGCCACCAGGGCCCTGGAGCTGGATCCTGACCTGGCGCTGGCATACGCTGTGCGCGGCATGACACGTCTGTCGCTGACGGAGCTGGACAGCGTCAGGGCAGACCTGGATCGCGCCGTCGAGCTGGACCCTAACCTGGCCCTGGCCCGCGCCTACCGTTCGCGCTACTACCTCATCGATTATCAGGAGGAGCAGGCCCTGGCCGATAGCGATAGGGCCGTCGAACTGAACCCCGAGTTGGCCCTGGCCTACGTCTATCGGGCTGGCGCTGAGGCTGCGCTGGGCGACTTCCAAGCTGCGTTCCAGGATGCTGACCGGGCTGTGGAGCTGAATCCGGATATGGCCCTTGTCTATCACGGCCGGGCCGACGTATACGGCCTGTATGGCAAGTATGAGGAGGCACAGGCCGAGGAGGAAAAAGCCCTGGAACGGGATCCAAACCTGGTCGGTGCGCATACGTCACGGGCGGCCAGCCATCTCCGCAACCTGGAGTACGAGGAAGCGTTGGCCGGTTGCGACAGAGCTCTGGAGCTGGTCCCGGAGTACGCCTGGGCCTACTCGTGTCGCGGCAGGGTACTCGAAGCTCGCCTGGAGTACGAGGAAGCCCTGGAGGAGTACAGTCGGCTGGTTGAACTGCTGCCGGACAGCCTGGATACCTATTTGAGCCGTGGGGGAATCTACAGACTCCTCGGCGACTGGGATAGGGCCATGGCCGATGCCGAGAAGGCGGTGGCATTGCGACCGGAGGAGGGTGCACCTTATATGATGCGAGGGCGCTTCCTGCACCAGCAGGGAGAAGAAGAGGCCGCCCTGGCCGACTACAACCGGGCGATCGCGTTGGAGCCGCACATTCCCTGGTACTACCAGGCGCGAGGCCGTCTCCATCTCGAACAGGAGGACTATGACGCAGCCCTGGCCGATATGAACCGCGCCATCGAGTTGCGCCCCCATCTGCCAGAGATGTACGTGGACCGAGCCATGGTGCATGTCGCGATGGAAGATCTGGAACCGGCCCGGGCCGACCTGGAAACTGCCCTGGAACTGGAGCCGGAGAGCATCTCGGCTTATATCGAGCGGGCCGCGGTGTATGCCGCCGAAGGCGATCATGAACGAGCACTCGCCGACCTGGATCAGGCCATCGAACTGGACCCGTACAGCAGCGTGGCTCGCATGGCGCGGGCTCACATTTCCCTTGCCCTGGAGGACGCTGCTTCGGCCATTGAGGACAGCAGTTGGGTGATCGAGCACGAACCCCTCCTGAGAGCGGATGCCTATGCAATGCGGGGCAACGCTCACCTGATGGCAGGCGACGCCTTTGAGGCCGTTGCCGATTTTGGGCGTGCCCTGGATGCAGACCCGGAGCACGTCGAGGCCTACCTGGGCCGGGGTGAACTCTACTTCTTTATGGGCGAAGCGGAGGACGCTCTGGCCGACGTGGATCGGGCCATCGAGCTGGACCCGGATGTCCCTGGCGGTCATTTCTTGCGGGCCATGATCCACGCCGATGCGGGGGACTATGAGGCGGTGATCGGAGATTGCGACCGGGTCCTAGCGTTGGACCCAGAGCACGCCCTGGCCTACGACTATCGGGGTTGGGCCTACGGCAACCTGGGTGAGTTGGAGGAGGCCCTGAAAGACCTCGACAAGGCGGTCGAGCTGGATCCGGAGCTGTATGACGCTTATGCCGACCGCTATTGGGTGTACGAGGGCCTGGGGCGCTACGAGGA
>Ga0180438_10003809_pt1 | contig 22349 bp, 16 predicted proteins | sample SS_ome_12_FD_132455 | JGI IMG/M metagenome (GOLD analysis project Ga0180438, IMG submission 132455) | Hypersaline lake sediment archaeal communities from the Salton Sea, California, USA - SS_3_D_2 metaG | ecosystem: Environmental > Aquatic > Non-marine Saline and Alkaline > Hypersaline >...
TATTATTCATTTATTAACAATAGTTTATTGAGTTTCTGGATCACTCTAGTGAATGTTATTTGATTAATTTCCAATTATTCAACTTAATTCGAAACTTTGTATTCACTTCTTCGTAAATCCTATTAAGCCGATAATTTGTTATGAAAACTTGATTTTACGCTTTCTGATGGTAGATGTTCTATTTTCTCAGTTTCATTCCCTTTAATTTGGCTCTGTTTCATCCGGATATTTTCATAAAATTTATAAATAATTATTTTTCATTAATGAATGATATATTTCCTTTCATAAAATAATTAAATTTTTATTCTATTATGCATTAGTTTACTTATTTTTTTAGGGCATATAGGGATTTTATACGTCTTATACGTAGATTAATATGAAGCGAGCTCCCGGGTCGAGTACAGGAATCATTACTAGTACTCACCTCCCTCTCCCGGAAGCTCGCGGGGCTGTCAGATGCGGGCTTTCAACCCAAGTATCAGGCAGTCCTTTTTATTTACCTGATGAACAAATATTTATTTTCTTTATTACCGAATATAACAATTATTGAAAATTATCATATGTTTTATTGTAAGAATGATTTACGCAGTGCTTGAAGAATTCGTAGTTCTTGGCAGGTGCCGGCTTATTGGTTGGATTTTGTCACGATTTTAAGTTACAACCCCATCTCAAAATAACCATAGGACGCTCATATCTCGATTCTGAGGCACTTTCTTTTTATTTCCTCCCCTTACCCCTACCCCTATTGAATAATAGGATATTAATATTAAATTGTCAAGAAAAATTTTACTATCCCAGAATTTAGCGATGTCGTCATCATTGAAATAAAATATCAGATTTATTTCTTACAATACTATAAATCACCTAAACCCTATTTCACAAGTTTGAATCGATTCCATCAAATAATCCTTTCCAATTTCAATTGGATCGTACGACGCTTGCCATCTCTGCAGATTCCGATCGTGACCGTTTCATTCTCCTGCTCGAAAGCTTTCTTCAGTTCTAGGTAATCGAAGTCGTCTATATGCTTACTATTCACCTCTTCCACCACATCATTCTTCTGAATTCCTTGTTCAGAGGCCGGAGAACCATCCATCACGTAGTGTACGACATGGTCCCCCCTACCCATCTTCTCGATCACCATACCGGCCATATTCAAGTCAAATACATCCAAAAAAAATGTGTTGGGTTTTATGAAAAGCCTGCTATGGGTATAATCGAATATCATGTTGAAACGGTACATGCATCCTATACCGATCACACCGTCGCATTGGATTTCTCCGAATACCGGAATTTTCTCGATGATTTCCTGTTTGTTGAACACATCAACGATGACATCCCTTAATTGAACGCTACCCATTTTTAATTCCGGAATTCGCCCCATATTCGCAAAGACATCACCACGGAGACCGATGCCGGACAATCCATAAACCATCTTTGAGGGATGTGTGATCTGTTTTCCCTCATCAGTGATTAGAATCATGTTGCTTTTACCGCCCGTATCGAGAATAAGTTTTACCGGTATGTCTGTCAACTCCTCTGTTTTGATAGATGCCTCGATGAGAGGCAAATTCCTTTCCGAAAGATGGAGGGGAATTTCCTCCCACCCTTTTTCCGGTTGATATGTTTTGGGATCGTACAGGATGAGTTCTGATGCGTCAAAATCAACCTTAACCACGTAAGGAAGAAAGACCGAATCCCCAAATACGCCTTGATTACGAAAAACGGATGTCTCTCGACTTTCATCCAGGACACCAATGATCATACTGCCGAGATCGATGTGGGAAATCGTCACATTCACTCCGGGAGCCAGGTGGACAGGCTTCGCAGCACCACTGCCGCCTCCACGGGCAAGATTCTGTGTCTGCGCATATTCCAATCCAAGTTGTTTCCCGAGCTCATTATGCATTAGTAGCATCATGTTTTTCTGGGGAAAGCCCGAATCAAGAATAACGCCCACATCATCCAATCCTTTGATGCTTACCGGGATAACGATTCTTCCGTCAAAGGTAAAAGGAATATGAACCAGGGGATGGTTTGCGGAAAGACCAGCCTCTTTTTCCCTTTGGGCTTGATATATAATCGGTGCAGTGGCAGAAACATCCCATTCTACCGGTTGAAAGCATAAATAAAACATAAATACAATGGTAATGCTCAGTTTTCTGTGTTTCATGATCATTCTCCTTTCAATACTTATATCTATACGATTCAACTCAATAATAATGTTAATCAAATTGCCCAGGTGGATCAAGGGGTAATCCGTCTCATTTTTGCAAATTAACACTAATTGCTCAATCATGATTCGATAAAAACAGCTTGCAATAATTGCTGGATGTAATTAAGTTAAAGTCGTATCACAGCACAGGATAAAATTTCATGGCGTTCTTTTCGGAGCATTTTCGGATCCTCAGCGCCCTCGTCAATATTATTCTCGGCATCTCCATCGCTTTTATTATCTATCACCGAACGATCAGACTCCCCTATGCCTATATAAAATATCTGATACGATTTACCATTTTATTCAATAGCGGCATGGTGATTCTCTTCACCGGCAAATATGTCGAATTGAATCTTTTGGATCGTTTGCCCGCTGATTTGTTGCCACATTTATTGGGATTCGCCATCCTATGCTTTATTCTGATATTATTTGGAATTGATTACGCCATCTTACAAATTGCACTTGGACTGCAGGGAAAAAGCCTGATCAAAAGAGATCGAGTTTTAATCTCTACGGGAGTTGCCGGTATTGCTGTTATCTATCTCATTGAGAACGTATTTTTCCATTCGTTAGAAGCCGTAAGATGGATAGAAATTCTCTTTGGAATTGCAGCGATCGTAGAATTTTTTATTCTGGTGGGAATAATCAACTATGGTAGGGCATGTCATGACAAAACATGTCAAAAGATAAGCCTGTCATTTGGCTTTATTTTTCTATCCCGGTATGTTTTCATTTTTGCATTTTTTATTATTCTTAAATTATTATTCCATGGGATTATTCCTGACACAGTGGCTGCTTTCATGGCTTTTGTCATTCTTATATATCAAAATTTAGTCCCCCTCATCTGGTTTTATTTTTTCTTCTTGCCCTATGCCGAAAGCCTCTCGAGCATTATGGAAAGAAAATCAGTGATGGTAGCTATTTATGAAAAGTATCATGTTTCAAAACGAGAGCAGGAGATACTCAAGTTTATCGTGGATGGTAAAAGTAATTTAGAAATCAGTCAAATCCTTTATATATCATTTCATACAGTAAAAAATCATATTTACAGAATATATCGAAAGTTTGGCGTCAATACCAGGTACGAGTTGATTCATCTCATCACTCGCTTCCAGGAAAAAGAAAAATGAATGCGTAAAGCGGGGTATACCCTACCCTACGACATTTTTTGATAATTTAGAGATGAATAAACAAAAAGTGTAGATAATACCCAAAAAACACTTCTATTTGCATGACAAGATTTAACCTGCAGATGTTCGAGGTTAGATTTCGGTAGATTCACGAGATCCTTGCATGTAATTGCGATTAGTATAAAGATTATTTAATTCATAAGGATCGCACTCCAGTAAAAAACTTCCAGAGTTTTGTCATTCCCAGTCTTGATTTGATAATCCAATCTGGAAAACGGAAGGTGCGACCGCATCAGGAGCAACTAACGAATTTTATTATTTTATTTATGATGTTTTATTTCTGTAAAATTACTTTTTTTATTTCAACAAAATCATCGGCCTTTAAATAAACGAGATAAATACCGCTGGGCAAGCCCTTTGCTGTCCAAGTTACTTCATACTCGCCCATGGTTCTTCGTCCTTCGAAAAGAGTTTCAATTTCTTTTCCGAGAACATTACATATCTTTAAAGTGACAAAACTTGACTTTGGTAATTGGAATTGAATGGTTGTATATGTATTGAACGGATTTGGATAATTTTGAGATAACATAAAATGATTGATTTTCATTTGATACTCGTTCATTCCAGTCAAATTTAACCACTGATCCAACATAGACAGTATAAGTTGCTTTTTATCAGCATCAAGATCCGCAATTCGTAAAAAATGATTGGCCCCTGGCTGTACAATTTTAATAGCATTGGTCTGACCTGTTATTTCTACAGCAGCGGCAGTCCATGTATCCTGACCACCATAGATATATATGATATTGTTTCCCTCATTCTGCAACCACGTATGAGCATCCTCCATGACTTCGGATTTGAACGTAATTGTATCCCAGTTCGGTGCAAATATTTTATGAGTAGGGTTAGATAGCGCAACAAGCAGGTCAGCAAGATAATCTGTTCTCAATCGGTAATAACCAATCTCAGTATAGAGCTGGTAGTAAACAGGCTTGTAGTATTCGTTTCCAACATCGGTATACTCGAAAAGATTGATTATTTCTAAAAGATGATTCAGAAGTTCCACTGCGGATGCCGTCGTGTCTGGAATCTCAGAACTATCTCCAGACCCAAACGACCAGAAGTAAAAAGGATATTCCAAAATCGCAAATTCTAATATGACATCTTCTCCCAGTGAATAACCGTATCCCATATTCTCTAAATGCAATCTTACGAGGGGCAGAATATCCTCCCTATTTTTCAAAACCGTCCGCTGAAATTGTTTTATCTTGGTTCGAGATTCTTCATCGCCAGCGATGTTCTCTAAAAAATGATCAAATCGTGGGTCTGTGGTGCTGAATAGTATGGGTGAACCAAACGTAATGGTACCCTGTACATCGTCTGGATAAAAACGACGATGAAACAGTGCAGCCTGTCCACTTTTACTGGCACCTGTGCTTATCCATATTCCATTGTATATTTGTTTAAATAAAGTGACTACACGATGATGATCAGCGGCTGCTTGTTCAATAGTTAAATACTGCCAGTCTATCGGCTGTGGTTTTGATTCAGCCATATAACGATGCGTTACACTAATGTGATTTACTGTATAAAAATCAGCGATTTCTTGTATTGACCGTGCGGATACAGAGTATCCTGATGGGTGTAATACCATAGGTGCTGATTCATTTCTGTGAGATAAGTATAGTCGTTGTTTAAATGTCTGTCCGTTGGGATCATGATGATTTACAGGTTGAGTAAGATCTATCTCAAAAGTTCGTAGGAAATCATATTGCGGCTCAATTTCAGTTACGTCAACACCGGGTAATGCTCTAAGTCTTTCAAGAAGGTCCGTTTGAGGCTTTGCGATACTATATAGGGCTTGGTTCCCCATCCAAAAATAAATGAGAATTATTATCAAGAACTTAAAAAAGTTCTTATTCGACATTGTTACTCCTACGAATCAGATCGATAGCATAATTAATTCACCGGATGTGCACATCTCGACATTCTAAACGATTCATTTATAAGTTGTTTTATGGTTGACTTAAAAACAGTAGGTGTTAGACTTCTTGCGGTCTTTAATCATTCCTACCATATAAAAATGTTCGTATAGAATTTATCCCCCCACGAGCCCAAAACCTCTTCTACTCAAACAACTCTTCGTCACCAAGCCAATATCTATGATGGGATTTGTCCTGAATATTCCATTGCTTCCCTGAGTACTCTTCTACAGTAACCTCAGTGAGTAACCACCGAAAGAACTTTGCTACGGTAACAGGTGAGATAAGTTGTCCATTTTCTCTAAGCCTTCTGTAGGCAACGCTATCGGGGTAAATCTCCGAATCCGCTCGTATCTGGGCCGCGACCATCGGTGTGTTAACCGGGCTAGGAATTGCGCTAGTTACGTAAATACCGTCCTTAGACAATTCAAGCTTCAAACACTCATGGAGCATGAATGACGCAGCTTTTGAAACGCAGTATGCCGTAGAGCCTTTCCTTGACTTCGAGGCAGAGTTCGAACCCACAAACAAGACACGACTACCCTTTTGTAGCCAGGGTAACAAATTTAATGTAAGGAATAAACGAGCATCCACATTCGTAGCCATAATTTTTTGCCATGATTCTGATGTAATGTCCGTGACACGCTCGATGGGACATACACCAGCCCCATGAATAAGATATTTGACTCTCGATCCCTCTCCGAGTGCATCAAGGACCTTTGCGCGTCCGGTTTCTAGGCCGATGTCCGCACTAACGATTCTTACCTCTCCAAAAGCCAAATTAGTAGTTTCCAACAGGGAGCCCTCGCGGCGGCCTACCGCCAGTACAACAACTGGTTCTTTACTCAATTCTATGGCAAGTGCCCGTCCAATACCAGACCCCGCGCCAGTTACTACTGCAAAATCTTTTAAGGGATTATCCCGCGTCATCGAAAGAAACCCAAAAGGCCAGGTTGGTGATCAGTGAAAGAAACGAATACCACATTCTCACTTCTTTTACCAAGAAAATTATTTCGGTATTATGAAAGACAGGAGTAGGAGTTATTCCCCCCTACTCCTGCTCATTTTACTTAAGATTTCACTCTTACCTATATTCTAATTTATTTAATACCAGCAACCTTTTCGAGCATTTCGGTGGTTAATGATTTTGGACGTTCCAACGCTTGTCCAAGTGCCCGATCCCAGACAAGATTACTTAACACTCCAATTGCCCGACTTACACCAAACATCACCGTATAGAAATCATATTCTTTTACGCCATAGTGCCATTGAATCACACCAGAATGTGCATCGACATTCGGCCAAGGATTCTTAGCTTTCCCCTGCTCAACAAGAATGTCTGGAACGACTTCATAAAGCATGCTGACCAATTTAAACATTTCATCATCTGGCAAGTGATTCAAACAAAATTCACGTTGAGCTGTATAGCGCGGATCTGTCTTGCGCAAGACAGCGTGGCCATACCCTGGAATTACCTGCCCTGAATTTAGAGTATCCCACACAAATTTCTGTAAATCCTCTTTTGTCGGAAGCTTATATTCCATCTTTTCCATAACACCCTGAATCCAACGCAGCACTTCCTGATTGGCTAAGCCATGCAAAGGACCTGCCAAACCATTCATACCTGCTGAAAATGAATAATACGCATCGGATAGTGCCGATCCAACCAGGTGGGTAGTATGTGCACTCACATTTCCGCTTTCGTGATCACTATGTAATATAAAATACAACCTCGACAGCTCATCATATGGAGGTTTTACACCCATCATGTGAGCAAAATTGGCGCCAAAATCCAACTGAGAATCCGGAGCAATTATATCTTTCCCTTTATATTTCATACGATAAATATATGCGGAAATTTCGGGTAATTTTGCGAGCAAATTCATGGCATCCTCATATGTCGGATCCCAATAATCCATCTTGCTCATACCTTCATTATACTTTTTCACAAAGACAGATTCCTTTTGCAGGGACAATACCGCAGCGGAAAACATACTCATTGGATGCGTATCTTTTGGTAGTGAATTGAGCATTTTAAACACGTAATCTGGAACCTTGCTTCTCGCTTTAAAATCATCTATAATGTCTTGAACATCTTCCTCATTTGGAATATCACCTGTTAAAAGTAAATAAAAATGTCCCTCAACGTAGGGCATTTCAGCATTGGCTGCCTTTGGCAGTTTTTTTAGACATTCAGGAATCGTAAATCCTCGAAAGCGAATACCTTCTTCAGGATCCAGGTATGAAATATCTGTTGTTAAACATTTTAAGCCGCGCATCCCGCCAAAAAATTGACGTATTTTAACCTGGTCAACAACTACATCCGCATATTCTTGTACCAATTTGACTACTCGCTTTCTGTAATCTGGTATTTTCCCGGCTAATTTCTCTTTTAGTTTTGACATTTTGATAATCCTTTCCTTTAATTTTAAAAAAACTATTCACTTGAGCCTTCCTACTGTTCATAAACTATCTTTCCACCAATGATTGTTTTTTCCACTCTAATATCCTTAATCGTAAACGGATCAACTTTCGTAGGATCGTCGGAAAGGACCACAAAATCCGCGAGTTTACCTACTTCAATCGATCCTTTAATGTCCTCTTCAAAAGATGCAAAGGCACTTCCCAACGTCCAAATCCGAATAGCTTCCTCTGCAGTGATCCTTTGCTTCGGACCATAGACCTTTCCTTCCGCAGAAGTCCGTGTCACCATGCTTTGAATTCGAAGCAGTGGAATAGCTTGACTAACACCCCAATCGGAACTTCCTGCTACCGGTATCCCAAGTTCAACGGCAGAACCGTTCGGATGCATCCAGTCCCACCTCTGCTCACCGTACTCCTCATGCTTATCCCCGTGCTCGTAGATATACGAATGCAGAACGATGACAACACCCAAATCTTTTATCCTTGTCAGTATGCGTGGATTGACAACACTACAGTGCTCGATTCGAAATCGGTGGTTTTTTTTCGGTAGTCTTTGTAATGCCTTCTCAAAGGCATCCAAAACCAAGTCGATTTCCCTGTCTCCATTGGCATGTATGGCAGGAGAAAATCCTGCCTCATGTATTTCATAAATTAATTTTTCAAACTCTTCTTGGCTTCTGCCAGGCGGAATTCCATAATAATCCGTCTTACCATCTACTCTGTTGACGTAAGGTTCATACAGCCAACATGTCCTACCTGAAAGTGAATTGCCTTGGAACGATTTTATAGCTCCGATTTTAAGTCTGTCATTGCCAAAGTTATTTCTTATGTTCATCTTTTTAAGATCGGGTAAATAATGATCACGGATCATCATGGAAATCCGAATCATTGCCCCTGCATCCAGAGCATCTTGATATAGCCTTATCTTTTCTGGAGTAACACTGGCATCCTGAATACTGGTTATTCCATCGCTTAAGAAATTAGTAAAACATATTTGAATTCCTTCCAATTGCTCTTCTCTTGTTGGGGGAGGCGTTTCAGGTCCTCCTGCACTAACTACTCCACTCGCCTTTTCTTGTAATATACCATTAGGCTCTCCGTTTTCATCTCTATCAAACGCCCCTCCGGGAGGATCGGGAGTTTCATTCGTTACGTTCGCGGCTTTGAGTGCAAAGGAATTTACAACACTAACATGACCACTGGAATGGGAAATACGAATGGGATGTTCCGTTGATGCTTTATCCAAATCCCACCTTGTCGGATGTCTCCCGAGCTTCGTATCCTGATATCTTAACCCACGTACCCATTGCCCTTTCGGCGTTATTTTTGCCTTTTCTTTCAAGGCATTGATCAGTTCATCCATCGTTTTTATGCTTTTGGGAGTCAGGTCAATAGCATGATGTAAAGATTCATATGGATATATAGGTCGTGGATGCAAATGAGCATCATTAAATCCTGGTGTAACAGTTTTTCCCTGGGCATCTATTACTTTTGTAGCCTTGCCTACCAATGCTTTCATCTCCAAAGTTGTTCCAACCGCAATAATTCTCCCATTTAATACAGCAAACGCTTCAGTTCTGGGGTTGTTGGCATCAATCGTAATGACATTGGCATTCAATACCACCAAATCGGCTGCAAATTCTTCGGCCGCAGCTTTAGATGGAAATATAATAATCATGAACAATACACATGCCCAAATCACGTCTACCAATCTCTTGGAATTCATCTGACAGCCCTCCTTAAGCTTGTGTAACAGTTTTCCCCCGTGTGTCTATTACCCCCTTGGAGTCTTACCTATCAATACTTACATCTCCTATGTTATTCAAACCGTAAAGATTTTTCCATAATAATACAGCAAATGCTTCAGTTCTGGGGTTGTTGGCATCAATCGTAATGACATTGGCATTCAATACAACTGAATCTGCAGATTTTCTTTCAGTTTGTAAACATGAGAGATAAATATAATCAGAATTAAATAAAAATATAATTAAAAAAATACCTTCTCTCACGATGTATCTCTGCATCGAATTTTCTACCAGTATTTCATTTCGCAGTTCCAACGAGGTAAAATCCAATTAACATTATTAGCGATGCCGCAAGCCTCCTTTTTCCATTTTGCTCTTTTAAAATCAGCCATCCAACTAATACAGCGATGAGAACACTGGCCTGGCGCATTGTAACAATGTAACTTACTTTTTCGATACGCATAACATAAAGAATCAAGCTATAGGATACCAAAGTACCTAATGCTGCAATGACGATTCTGGGCCACTCATTTACCAATATCGGCTTGATTTTTTGATTTGACCGAAGTATCATATAGGTCCAAAATATCAAGCAGCATAAAATATTTTCCATAATTAAATAAAGTGGTCCTTGCATTGCCGGTGCAATCGTCTCTACTTTATTCAAAACCGACATTCCTGCTTTATCGATGATTGTATAGGCTACAATAGTACCAAGTGTTATGAAGGCCCACCGATTATCTTTTTTCTTCAGTGAAACCAAGAATCGAAGGCTCTCATCCTTTTTATTCCTACGCACCAGGAGAGCATACATCCCGATCATTACAATCAGAATTCCCATACCACCCTGAACCGAGATACTCTCTCCTAACGCCAAAAATGCAACAATAGGTACAAATGCAGGTGCTGATCTTGCTATCGGATATACAAAGGAAATATCTCCGACTTCATATGCCGATGAGAGGGATAGGATGTAAAAACCATGAATGATACCGGAGATGCCTATATATATCCATACTTCTCCAGGTAACTTTTGCACAGGAAAGTATATTACAGAAACAACTGCAAAACACAGTATCACTGTTACTTTAAGCAAAGAAAAAACTTTTGGGTCTTGACTCGACTTGATTAAAAAGTTCCACCCTACATGTATAGAAGCTGAAAAAATAACAAGAAAAATAGAAACTATTGACATAGTATCATCATTAAACTTTATTTATAATTAAATAATAAAAGATACGCCAACTAATTCAATATTTCTTGTTTTTGAGCAATTTTTTTACTTCTTTCGACGTAGCTATTTTTCCATATGTAATGTAATTTTCCCGGTTTTCAGCTATACTAGATAATTCATAGTAATAATTGACCATCATGCTCATGGATTGTTCTATCCCTTTCTTAGATATATCTGCAAGCCAGTTTATACGCTCGATACGGGCACCATTCGCAAAATGAAAGTTTGCTACGGGATCATAGGCATCCTGGCCTCTTTTTTCTTTCAATAGATAGTGCACACAAAGTTTCATGAGAGGTGCTTTAAGCGAATCACTTATTTTACGATCTGTGTACCATTCGGAATCTTGTAATTTATGAATTCCCTCTTCAAAACGATTAGTTCCAGTGATCTTCTTTATTACCTCCGACTCTTTGGTTGCTAAAATGGTTATATCCTCCTCGGAAAGATATTTCTCTAGCCATTCTCTAAATCTAGCAATCGGGGAAAGAGTTGTAAAATGCTTTATGTTCTTGAGTTCGCTTGATAATTTCTCAATAACCTGCTTAATGAGAAAATTTCCCAGGCTTATACCTGCAAGCCCCTTCTGAGTGTTCGAAATCGAATAGAATATAACCGTATCGGCATTTTGTGGATCGACTGGAGGAGCACTTTCATCTAAGAGATTCTGAATATTATCAGACAAGCCATGGGTAAGAGCGACTTCAATAAATATCAGCGGTTCAGCCGGTACTTTATGATGAAAAAATGCGAAACAACGGCGGTCTGGACGAAGCCGATGCTTCATATCACTCCATGACCGTATTTCATGTACTGCTTCATAATCTATAAGTCTTTCAAGTAGTGCAGCAGGAGAATCCCATGTGATTTCTGTGAGGTCAAGAAGATTTAAATCAAACCATGATAGCAAGAGATTTTTTAGATCCGTATCTAGCTTTATTAAGAAAGGATCTTTCGTTGCCAGAGACAGCAGGTCTGTACGCATATTGATCAAGAACTGTAAACCGTTTGGAAGGGTACTTAAGAGTTTTAAAAATTTCACGCGTGGAGGCACCAATGCCTCCCTGAGTTGCAACTCAGCTTTAATTTTTTCAATATCATTCTTTGCAGATTGCATGATTTTGATTTTATCCTCAAGGACAGAGATATTTCCATCAAATTCCTTTGCAAGAAGTCTCAAGAATTTCTTGCGACCTTCTTCTGATAAATGAAGATATGTCTTGCGAAGTTGATCCGCTCTCGACTTACTTGAAATTTCACCACCCTTTCCAAAGATGCAGCCGGATATTTGTTTTATCAAATGTCGTTCATCTTCTTCTGGTACATCCGATCTTACCCTTCTCGTTATAGCAATGACAGTCATACTGACTATATTAGGCCAAACTTTTGTAATTTTATGTATGACTTGTCTCATTATGGTTACGAGGGATTTGTTTCTACTCTTTGTTCTTAATAGGTTCATTGTTCGGTTCTGGTATTTTAGCTATAGCTCACGGTTCTTTCATTTTTATAGACAGTCAAGTACTTTATTTTTTGTAGCGTATAGAAAGATTGACAACCATTCCGTAGCCGTATTTTCCTAACTTCCTGGTGTCTTCTAAGGTCAAAGTTTAGAGAACACGACTACGGAATCACCATCACCAATACAATACAAGTGTTTATGGTAAAAAGATTTCTATACAATCAATCTCTTCCCCACTTGTTCAAATAGTCTCCAAACAATTCCTCATCGCTTGGAATATGTTCTGGAATCGGATCTGACAGCCAGGTATAGTTAAGGAAATGTCTCCAATTAATATTATCAGTAGTCATATTACCGGCCCATGTACCACATCCCAGCGAATCGGTAGTAGGTTGAGCATTAAACCAACTTCCACTATTTGCTGCAGCATGGGGCATATTGCAATTGACTCTGCCAACGTTGGACTTGATGGCGAGTTCAACTTTACGATCATCCCTTTCCGTATGAATTGAAGCAGAGTGGCCTTCTCCTGAGAATCTATGCATTTCCTTCATCCGCTCTACCATATCGCTGAAGTCCGTCCATTTCCAAACTGTTAAAACCAAAGATATCTTTTCACCGGAGAACCTATCTTCCGGACCTGCCTTCTCACCAATGACCATGAGGAATCTCGTGCCTTCGGGTATGTTGATATCCGCATTCTCAGCAATATAGCGTGCCGTTTTGGCCACGATATCCCTGTTCAAATGTTTCCCATCAGGCCACATATATGATCTGAGCTTTTCCCGCTCTTCTGTACTGCACAAGTATCCGCCTTCTGCTTTCAATGCTTCAAGCATTCTGTCATAAACGCTTGCTTCAATGGCTACTGCATTTTCGGAAGAGCATGATGCGGAATTATTTGCGGTTTTTGATTTCACAATCTTAGCAGCAGCGGCTTTCAGATCAGCCGTTTCATCGACAAATGAAACTACGTTTCCAGCTCCTACTGTATGGGCTGGCTTGCCAGCCTCATAAACCACCTTGACCAATGCAGCGCCACCTGTTGCTACGGCAAAATCGCAATAAGCCATCAGCTCACGTGTTTTTTCACGACTGGTTTTTTTAATGCATTGCAACAAATCCACGGGCGCACCAATCTTTGCAAGTGCTTTTCTTCCGTGCTCCACAGTTAGGTAAGAACTACCTTGTGTTCTGGGGTGGGGCGAAACGATCATCGCGTTTCGGGTTTTCAACAAGCTTAGGCCAATACAACAAACGGTAGATTCTGGGTTTGTACAAGGAACGACGTCAGCAACAACGCCAATCGGTTTCGCATATATCCGCAGACCTTTCTCTTTGTCTTCCTTGACCAGTCCACATGTCTTCTGATTAGTCAAATCCCGCATGGTACCGCGGGTTTTGGCTTGAATTTTATGCACCTTGTCCTCGTAAACTCCGATACCATCGGATTCATCAACAGCCAATCGGGCCAATTTCTTTGCGACCTCTTCTTTCTGCCATTCCCAGCCAGCTGCCATAACCATTTCATCAACCTTTTCCTGGTGCCAAAATTCAACCTCCTGGAATGCCTTTTTTGCCCTGCGATACATCTCCTGGATGTCATCTCCATGCGTCTGCTCAATTCCGTTATTAGCCATAATTTTGCCTTTCTATTTTATAATATTCTATATATTTCCTACTTCGTTACAACAATTGTAGTTCACTTCTTATTGGATTCATCGATATAGTGGTAAGGCGCCCTCTTTAGAGGTTCAACAATTCTTTCCTCAGGAAGATGCCTATCCTGCGGACCATCATAATAATCAGGTTTTTGTAATTCTAAATCGAGTGGTTGGGTAATTATTGCCCGGGTTGAAGCTCTCCATCCTTTCTCTCTTTCTTTCTCTTCGATACAATGAGCCGCTATACTTACAGATCTAGCAATAGCGCAAAAAGCCAAACATTCATCAGGGAGGAATCCAATATCAACCAGTATGGAAGATATGGCACCCGCCACATTCATATAAAGTTTCCTACCCCAATATTGTTCTGTGGCATTTTCTAATGCAACGACAAATTTGACATGATCTCCTGCTACACCCCACTTCTCAGCCAATTCAATAAGTCGTGGAGAACGTAAATCACGGATATGCTGGGGATGATGCCATCCAGGTATAACTTTTCTTTCACCAAATAATCGAACAAACGCATCATCTTTCTCTTTACTTCTGATGCCTTTTGCCAAATAATCAGCAGTTTGATCCAAAGTCCAACCTTTTTGTTTCATCAATTTGATTGCTTTTATCCATGTCTCTGCTGCTTCATGCGCATCGACATGAGTATAACCGATACTTAAAACACCCCCTGCCAGACCTGGCATAATATAACCTGCTCCAGACAGAACCATTCGCGCTGAAGCAGAAGAAGGAGAGAAAGCATGTTCGGCGAAACATACGAGTAGAGCATCTAGCATCTTTGCTACATTCTTCTCTGGCAACTCCCCTTTCCATACAAGATGAATTTGCTCAGCAAATGTTATATTGCCTGTTAATTCGTTAACATCATAACCTCGTATAACTATTTTGTCTCGAGTTTTGTAACCAATCGCTGACTGCCAATGGAACGGTTCTTTTTGTTTCTTCTCTTGCATTTTTAACTCCTTTTACTGTTATTAATAAATGTACAAGATGTCTCTCTGTGTTTAAAAAATCTCACGCAATGTCTCAGCACATACTTCGATGAGTCGATCGATATCTTCATGCGTATGAACAAGAGAGATATAAAGTTTGGTTCCCATGGGATTCAAAAATATTCCTTTTTTAAATAACGATAAGCTGAATTCTCGTGATTTCTTCCTATTGACCTTATAAACCGATCGATAGTCGACAATTTCTTCATCCGTGAAGGCAATCCTTATAATAGGGCCTTCACCCAATACCTGTCCCTTGACTCCTCTCTGTCGAAGAACATTATGAATGCCCTTTCTTGCGTGATCACCCAATTGATAAAATTTTTCGTAGGTTCCCGGCTTTCTCAGCTCGGCCAATGTAGCTAAACTAGCAGCAGCAGTTACAGGATTTCCTGCCAAAGTCGATGCATACCAGATATAAGGTTCATCTGTTCCGAGACGAGATTCTGTACACAGATTCATGATGTCCTTTCGACCGCATACAGCTCCTATGGGGTATCCACCTCCCAAACCTTTCCCAAGAGCACAAATGTCAGGGGTTACCCCGTATCGCTCCTGCGCGCCACCATATGCGAGCCTGAATCCAGTAACCACCTCATCAAAAATGAGAATCACTCCATTTTTTATAGTAATTTCTCTGAGACCTTCTAAAAAACAGGGTTTTGGTTTAATGCCGCGTTGAAGGGGTTCCACAATAATCGCGGCGAGATTCTTGGCGTTCTCTTGGACAATTTGAGATGTAGTATCAAGATCGTTGTAAGGAGCAATCAGGACTTCATCCTTTATGGCTTCGGAATATCCCGCAGATGTCGGCTCTACCTGAGGAAAATCCAGAAGTCGATGAGGAAAAAGACTCATTATGCCATAGTCGTTTGCACCATGATAAGCGCCTTCAAATTTAAGAATTTTATTCTTTTCTGTAAAACCTCTGGCGAATTTTATACAGTACATGGTGGCTTCTGTACCAGACGCAGCAAAACGAACTCGATCAGCACAAGGAACACAACGGACGATCTCTTCCGCAAGTTCCAGAGTTGGTTTACTCACGTAGGAAAAATTGGATCCTTTTATAATCTGTTCCTTTACCGCCTTAACGATTGCTGGATGGGCATGGCCGAGAATATCCGTTCCCCAACCGATACTGAAGTCAATAAACTCTTTCCCGTAGATATCAAAAATCCTTGAGCCTTTCCCATGACTCAGGACGGTTGAGAGCTCCTTAGGCAGATTAAATTCACCCAAACAACCACCCGGAAAAACACGAAAAGACCGGTCTACCCAATTTTCCTGAGAATTCACATAGCCCTCAATTTATTAATGAAATCTTACTTTATTTAACAACAAAATTCTACCGCTGCCCTAACTCATCTATCCTAATTTCACGACTTCAGAAAGGCATTCATCCAAGATATCCAATGCTTTATCCATCTCTTGTTCAGTTATCGTTAATGGAGGCGTTAAAGTGATAATGTTGCCCATGGTCACTTTAAAGCTGAGTCCTTTGTTAAGGGCACTATACATCACATTTTCTGCTTCTTCTATGGCCGGTTCCTTAGACTTTCTGTCCTTGACTAATTCCATTCCCAACAGTAGACCAAGACCTCTTACCGCACCAACTATTGGATGCCGTTTCTTCATATCGTGCATTCTTTTCAGGGCATAATTCCCCAGTTTTGTAGCATTCTCCTGCAGTTTTTCCTCTTTTAGATATTCGATGGTTGCCAGGGCTGCGGCACAGGCGACAGGATTCTTCTCGTGGGTATAGTGACCCAATGCGCGATCTGGCATGATATCCATGTCTTCCCGGGTAATAAGTGCCGCCAAAGGAAAAATTCCACCTCCAAGTCCTTTGCCGATCACCAGTATATCGGGAACAATACCAAAGTGTTGGCAAGTAAACATCTCACCTGTACGACCCAGACAATGTGGGATTTCATCAAGTATCAGTAACGCGCCAAATTTGTCACAAGCTGCTCGAATTTTTTCCCAATATCCGCGTGGAGGGATAATCGATGTGCTCCGCACTGTTTCAGCAATTACCGCAGCAACATCACCTTCCTTGGCTAAAACATATTCTACATATTCCGCACATTTAAGATTACAGTGTTTCTGACAATCCCACAGACAACGATAGCAATCGGGAGGCGGCACGTGTTCGCTGCCGGGCAATAGCGGACCGATATTCTTACGAAAAAGCGCCTCGCCCCCAACAGAGATCGCATCGAGCGAGGCACCATGGAATGAATCCCACATCGAAATCGTCTTATATCTACCGGTCGCTGTTCGTGCCAGTTTAAGTGCCATTCCGATGGCCGCCGTTCCAGCCGGTGCGAATAATACCTTGTTCAAATTTCCCGGCGCCATATGTATCAGCGTTTCAGCCAGCTTTATCGCCGGGATATTAGTATAACGTCGTGTACAGAAAGCCAATTTCTCCATTTGCTCATTTATTGCTTCAATCACCCGACGATTGGCAAAGCCAACTTGATGGACGTTATTGCCGTGGAAATCCATAAACCGTCTGCCCTGATAGTCCTGAAGGTAAATCCCTTCACAATTAGTCAAAAGATTCAAACACGGTGTCGAGAGAGACTGGTGCAAAAAATATTTTGCATCTAATTCAAGCCATTGCAGGGTTTCGGCATCAATGTGATGTTTGACCCAGGCCTTACGGCGTGGAGACAGATTATGATCCCCTTCAGATTGCATTCCGTTAAAATTATCGTTAATAAATTCCATCTAAATAGTCATCATAAATATAGAGTGAATGTTAATATGAACATCTGTAAACCATAATATTTGTAATTCAAAATGATTTAATACCCATTTCAGCAATTGTCTCGCGAATGGCGGCTAATAGATCCCGGACATCTGATTCGAATATCCGACCGATGTTTCCGATGCGAAAGCAATCTGCATTGCCTACTTTTCCGGGGTAAATAACGTAGTTCATGCTGTTTAACCTTTGGTAAAATTCCTCGAAGCTAAAATTGGAATCTTTAGGATAATGAAATGATGTAATTATGTACCCCTGATTCTCAGGGCTTAGATATTCCTTAAAACCCATTTTCCGCATTCCGGTCACCAATTTCTCATAGTTGGCCTTGTAGCGTGTGGCCCGGCCCTCAACGCCACCTTCCTGTTCCAGCTCGGTTAGTGCCTGTCGAAATGCGATTAGCGTATGAGTCGGGGGTGTGAATCGGAACTGTCCATTTTTTTCAAGACCTTGGTACTGATCAAATAAATCAAAACTTAAGCTACGTGCGTATCCCGCGGTTTCCATGAGTGAACTTATCCTGGCCAATATAAATGAAAAACCGGGTACACCCTCAATGCATTTATTGGCCGATGAAACCAGATAGTCAATATTGCACTCGTTTAAGTCAATCGGTACAGCACCAAAACTGCTCATAGCATCTACAAAATACTTGGCTCCGGCGGCTCTTACAAGAGAACCAATTTCCTTAATCGGATTAAAAAGGCCTGTGGTCGTTTCGCAATGTACGATAACAACATGGGTAATTTTCGAGTCGTCCTTCAGAATGGTTTCTATTTTCTGTAAATCAGGCTTCGTATTTTCATGGGATTCAACGATGACTGTTTCAATTTTCAAGACAGAGGCGATTTTTGCAATGCGTCTACCATATGCACCGTTGATGATTACAAGTAATTTTCCGTGAGGTGGGATAGTGGAGGAGACAACCGCCTCTAAACCAAACGTTCCACTACCCTGCAAAATAATTGCAGTAAATTCTTCCAGACTGACTTGGCCAAACTCAACGAGTTTTTCCCTAATCTCCTTTACCAATCTAATAAATACAAAGTCACGGGAGCCCAAATCTCGTAACATAGCCTGTTTAACACTCTGACTCGTCGTGAGCGGCCCTGGAGTAAATAGTATTTTATCTCTCCACCTGGGTATCTTTTGATTCTTTTCCATCGATTATCCACCTCGTTTGATATTGACAATATAATTTTTATTTTTTACAGGATCCTTGAGAACTTTGATAACATCATATCATCTATTCCTGAGTCCTATGTGGAACCCAGTTCCATTTTATTGCCAATAGGCAACCATTAATGAAAGCAATTATCACAAAGAAATAGAAGAGACTGTCCCAACCAAGATGAGTAGCAATATAGGCCACTACAAATCCGGATATCATCTGTCCTAAAGAACCAACACCGTTAATTACACCCGCAGACAAGCCGGCTGCCTTTTGTGATCCTGCGTCGATTGCTGCGGCCCCTGACATTAAGGCATCCGGTCCGTATGTAAAGAATCCAATAAAAGATATACCTATAGCATTGCCAAGTTGTCCAGACGCTGCTAGATGCGGATGGAAAAAACAAATGATGCTCAAACCCCACATTCCCAGTGCCCCCACTGGCATTCGCCGGGCGTTGAACAATTTATCAGAAACATAACCCGCAGCTATCACTCCTAAAAAACCGACTGCTTCATAAAGGACGGAAGTATATCCTGCTTCCGCGAGGCCATAGCCGAGATGCTCTACCATATAATATGGCAACCAGAAAAGCAATGCATACCGCCCCAGTTTGGTAAAGAAATACATGATACTGATAAGATAGATTATAGGACTTTTTAGAACAATCGTGAGAATTTCCTTTGAAGACGGTCTGCTATTTTGTGGAGAGTCCTTTGGCGATTTCCCATCGGAACACTCCTGTTCAATATCTTTGCCGTCATCAATTGCATTGATTGCCGGGAGACCCACATCTGTAGGTTTGTTTCGTGTAAAACTAATAAATAATAACGATATAAGTGCGAGTAACGCAGCTGGAGCCCAAAAACACCGCTGCCATCCCAATCGGAATTTACCTGGATAGGCTTGTTGCAACAAGGTCTTGTTGAAGCGAATAAGACTTTCGCCCTTCAAGCTTTTTTGACGTTGTTCAGGTGTTTTATTATTCACGTCTTCAATTCTTTTCTGAGTTCCTTCTGACAAAGTCACATGAGCAAATCGTTGTTCATCGTAAAGCCAAGGGCCTTTTATTATTTCATTCAACTCCTCGGCAAATACCTTGTTGAAGGATTCAGGAATACCTTTTTTTTCCTCATATTCGCTTATAAACGTACGGGTTTCGGTAGAAAAATGATCTTTAAGAAAATCTGCGAGTGCATCCCTCCCGGCATGTAGTTGGCTTATTAAACCGGCCGGATCTTTCAGGTCTCTTTCGCTCAATAGCAACGGGTGGGTGACCATATAGGTTGCAAAAGAAGTTGCTGTGATCCCACCGATGACATAACAGGTTGCCCACCAGGACATGACCACACCCCGTTCTTTATGTTTGAACCATGGGGCCATATTTTTAACTGTCCCGGACCAACCTGTTGATTGCCCAGTTCCATTAAGACACAGTAAAATACCAAACACAAACAGGCCCGCCCCAAAACCCATAAATATATTGGCTATTATGGAAAGCGTAAGTCCTATGCTAACGACAACGCGTGGGCCGAACCGATCGGATAAAAACCCGTTGTAAAACTGACCCAATGCATAGAACAGGCCGTAAAGAAACAGAAGTAGCGCAAAATCATCTTTCGTATATCCCAAAGCCTGATTTAGCAACGGCATTGCGATCCCAAAATTCTTTCGGCATAAGTAGAATCCAGCATAGGCCAGCCAGCTCAATATGAAGATACGGTACCGCCAAAATCGATACTCTTTAGTAAGCATTCTCTAATTGTCCAATATTACGAAATCCAACTTATCGATATATCTAATGAGTCCAGTCTAAAAAATCCATTTTCAGAAAATGCAAAATGAATATACAAGGAAATCCACATCCTTCTTGTATTTCATAGTGGCTAAACGAATGAACTACCATCGGTAGAACCGGTGGCTTAATTTTAACAACTGAAAATTTAGACAATGTACTCCTTTAACCATTCACATATAGCTATTTTTGTTCTATTTCTCTATCCTTATTCTCTTGCTATTTCACACTCTTGCGTATCTCTTCCTCTTTCGATCCAGCACTGATCATGAAATAACCGCGTAACCCAACTGCCCTCAATAACGCTTCCCCTTCTTCTCATACTAATGAAACGACCTGGCCGAAAGACTACCCTTTAAGTGCCCTATTACAAAAGAAACCAAATATTTCGGTGTTCTCGATAACACCATATGTACATAATCCTTTTAGATGTTCAATTGAAAAACTACGATCAAACGTTTCTGACTATATAACTTAAAGATTGGCTGCGTATAATATTCTGTAATATCTCCTTTCAGTATTTTGTAACGATATTTCGGACAAAATAGAATATGATATTTGCATTCATAAATCGTATGACTTAACATACGAAACTTGCTGATTTGTACTCCTTATTTTCTATCATTACACCTTCTATGAAGGTCTAATTTATTACGTCTCGAGCAATAATGTTATTGTTAAACCTGTTCAGGCTACCACTGTCTAAGGAGTGGTTTAAGAGGATTAAATAACATGAATTTGAAAGGCATTCAGGCACTATCTACTTTTTTTCAAAGCAAGGTGGGTTTGAATTTTAACTTGATTTTATCATCTTGATAATTATCTTCTATTGAAAATCTAATCCTATCTGCCCGAATTATATCTTCAGAATATTCAAATGGTTTACCGCTACTAAAGTACACGAGACGATGAATCACAAATATTAGACTGTTAGTCTCAATATCTAATATATTTTCAGTTTCACTGTCAGCAACGGATGCTTCAATAGTATTTTCTGATCTTTGAATGATATAATCATATTTTTTCTGTAAAATTTCATATATGGAGCCAAGTAAATCTTCTTTTAATAATTTCTGCCCAACCTCAGATATAAAATAGGATGATTCAATCGCTAAATGTATATCATCTGATTTTCGTAACCGTTTGATAAACACTATGGATTCGCCTTCGCTTAATTGGAGTTTCGATCTTATTAACTTAGGTGCGGAAAATTCTTTTATTTCTATGATTTCTGTTGATGGCACCTTACCTGATTCAAGTATGGTGTTGGTATAAAAACCCATCACCCTGTTAGCATTTTGTTCTATTTTAGGGTAAGAAACAAAGGTACCTCTACCAGGATGCCTTTCAACAAGCCCCTCCTGAGTTAAAATTTGCAATGCTTGCCGAACGGTCCCTCTACTTAAACCAGAATCCCGAATTAATTCACTCTCTGAGGGTATCAAATCTCCAGGTTTGTACAAATTCATTATAATTTTTTCGCGTAATGACTCAGAGAGTTGATAGTACAATGGAATAGGGCTATTCGTGTCAATTTTCATTTTAATACTCATTTTCATCCATTATGAATAGTATTATCAATCTTGATTTTTGATGATTCGTTTAAATATTTATACATTTAAATATACTCAATTTATTTGTAAAAGTCAAGATTCAATCTGACACTCGTAATTATTTAAAAAATTTAATGACTTATCAAATCCTAACATTTTCTCCTTTACTAACAGCAGTGAATCTATAA
>Ga0180438_10003810_pt1 | contig 22340 bp, 31 predicted proteins | sample SS_ome_12_FD_132455 | JGI IMG/M metagenome (GOLD analysis project Ga0180438, IMG submission 132455) | Hypersaline lake sediment archaeal communities from the Salton Sea, California, USA - SS_3_D_2 metaG | ecosystem: Environmental > Aquatic > Non-marine Saline and Alkaline > Hypersaline >...
TATCGTTGAATTTATCAGGAAATACCATGTTATAAACTTTGGCATCTGTCAATTCCCATTCATCCTTTTCAGAATCATATTTGTGTGCAACGTAATAGCCAGGCTCGAACGGAATATCTTCATTTATAATTATAATAAACGTGCCCAATTCACTTTCAGCCTCATGTCTCAACTTATCACCCTCAACATAAAAATTTCTCGTATAACTGGATTTTATTTCTCCATCAGCAACTACTGTAACTACCTCATCAAATTGCAAAGCTTTTAAGCTGTTTACCTTATTCAAGAGATCTTCTAAATCAATGGCGTTTCCATTTTGCGTCGCGCATCCAGAAATAAGCGTAACTAATATTATTCCCAATGCAATGAAAACAGATTTCATAATTTATTATTATAATTTTGTATAATATAACAGAAACTCGCAGGTATTATGTTTTTTAAATCCCGATCCAATTTCTCAACATGAAGGAAGCGATGTTCTGCAGGAAGCTCCTGGAGAAACCTGAAAGGAAATGAAACAATGATGGACTATTTCGTGGCCGCCCAGAAGGCCGTGATAAAGGACGGTAACAAATACCTTATTCTCAAGCGCTACTCCAAGACCCACGTCTACCCAGAACACTGGGATTTCCCCGGAGGCAGGCTGGAGATAGGGGAGGACGTGATCAGTGGACTTGAGAGGGAGGTCATGGAGGAGACCGGCCTGAAGGTAAAGGTCATCAGACCGCTCTTCACCTTCCACGAGGTCGTTAACGAGAGGCCGGTCTTCTACGTGGTCTACTCCTGCGAGAGGGTTTCCGGAGAGTTCAGGCTCAGCCACGAGCACACCGAGCACAGGTGGGCGACAAAGGGGGAAATCCACAGGCTCGAAAAGGTGGAGAACTTCCTTAAGGCCTTCCTGAGAAGCGGGAGAGGTTAGGCTTTTTAAACCACACAACAATTTCTCAAGATGAAGGAAGCGATGTTCTACAGGAAGCTCACGCACAACAAGGTTAAGTGCGACCTCTGCCCCCAGAGCTGCGTGATACGGGAGGGGGACACGGGATTCTGCGGCGTGAGGGGTAACGAGAAGGGACGTTTATATTCGCTGGTTTACGGCCTGCCCGTTTCTGTCGCGATCGATCCGATAGAGAAGAAGCCGCTCTTCCACTTCGCCCCGGGAACGAAGACCCTCTCCATCGCCACGGTCGGCTGCAATCTCAAATGCCGGTTCTGCCAGAACTGGGAGATCTCGCAGGAATTCGGGGAGATCCACGGTGACGAGATGTTCCCCGAGGAGATCGTGGAGCTGGCGAAGAGGAACAACGTCGCCGGGATTTCTTACACCTACACCGAACCCACGGTTTTTTTCGAGTACGCGCTTGACGTGATGAAGCTCGCCAAGAAGGAGGGCCTTTACAACATGTGGGTTTCGAACGGATACACCAACCCCGAGCCTATAAAAATTATCTCGAAATACCTGGACGCCGTGAACATAGACCTGAAGGGGGACGACGATTTCTACAGGAAGACGTGCTCGGGAGTGGGAGTGAAGCCCGTTTTCGAGGCGATGAGGGCCTACAAGGAGAGCGGGGTCTGGATAGAGATCACCAACCTCCTGATCCCCACCCTTAACGATTCCGAGGAGGACGTGACAAAGCTCGTGGAATGGATAGTTAAAAACCTCGGCAGAGAGGTTCCCATACATTTCTCAGCCTTCTTCCCGCAGTACAGGATAAAGAACCTCATGCCCACCTCTGTAGCCACGCTGGAAAACGCGGTCAGGATCGCCAAAGAGAGCGGTATGCGCTGGGTATACGCGGGGAACGTCTGGGGGAACCGCTACGAATCCACGTACTGCCCCAAGTGCGACAATCTCCTGATCAAGAGGGAGGGATTCTCAGTCTCCTCCATGAACCGGAAGTGTCCGAAATGCGGGGAAGCCGTTACCTTGAAGGGGACGGAATGGCTGAAGAAATAATATAAATAATGGATGAAAATGGATTTCCATGAGAATGTATAAGGAATGGGCGGAGTTTTACGACCTGCTTTATGGCAGCCAGGGGCAGAACAGGGACATACCCTTCCTTACGGGCATGGTAATGAAATACGGCGGACCCGTTCTGGAATGCGCGTGCGGGACAGGGAGGGTTACGATCCCCATAGCGAAAGAAGGATTCGAGATATACGGGATAGACACGAGCGAGGAGATGCTCGCAGTGCTCAGGAAAAAGCTTTCCGGGCTCCCGGAAGGGACCAGGAAAAGGATCGATTATGCGAAGAGGGACATGAAGGACTTCGACCTGGGAAGGAAATTCAGGACATGCATAATCCCCTTCACTTCACTCTATCACCTTGAAACCGATGAAGAAATGAGAAAATTCTTCAGGTGTGTTAACAAACATCTGGAGACAAACGGGACCTTTATAGTGGACGTCTTCGATTTCAACCCGGAGACGCCCCAGGGGAAATTCAAGCTAGAGACGGAGGCAAAGGACCCCAAAGGCAGGGTGATAAAAAAATACGGAAAGACGGTTTTCGGGAAGAAACAGACCAATGACTGCTGGTTCAAGATAGTGATAGAGAATAAAGGCAAGAAGAGGGAAATAACAAGGAAGTTCAAGCTTCACTATCTACTTTACGACCAGATGTGGAAGATGCTGGAAGACTCGGGATTCAGGGTCCTGGAGGTCTACGGGAACTACGATTCCGAACCTTACAACACCGAAAAACTGAACGAGAAGATGATATTCGTGGCAGAAAAGATTTAAATCAAATCTAGGGAATGATTATTATGGAAAAAATGAAGGATAAAAAGATCGGGGAGCAGGTAAGCAAGAAGATGAAGGAAGGATGGATCAGGACTGCAATGATGGTGGAGGCGATGGCGATCTCCAAAGACGCGGTCGAGAACGCCCTGAAAAAACACGTGGAAAAGCTCGAGAAGGAGAAATGCCTGCTCGTATACAGGAAGGACTTCCAGGATACAAGTGAAGTGGAGAAACCCCTACCCAACATACCCAAAGGATTCTCCCAGGTGGTCGAGCTAGAAGCGGTCGCGGAGAACTTCGACCGGCTTGTTTACATAGTCCTCAACTACGCCCCATCCTCAATAGAGATACTCGAGCCGGAAAGCATGAAGGTCGGGATAGGGGAAGCCCAGGGGATACTGAACACGATCGCGACCATTATCCACAGGTTCGCCGCTTCCGGTGGCGGGGGAATGATCGTTTCTACGTGATCCGGATGATCAGGCTCAAGACATGCAACGTCTGCAGGAAGAAGTTCCGCGCGAACCTTCCCGGACGGCTTGAGATAGTGAAAAGAAAGGAAAAGGGCAAGGTCGAGATCTGGGTCTGCCCGAACTGCACGCCCGAGGTTAAAAAAAGATTAAAGGATTTGGACCTTATTTTTTAGACTTCTTTTTCTTCTCCTTGTGAGCCTTACCTTTCGGAGCCTTCTTCTCTTTATGCTTCTTTTCCTTTTTGTGTTCCTTTTTCTTCTCTTTATGCTCCTTTTTCTTCTCGTGCCTTTCCTTTTTGTGCTTATCTTCCTTGTGCTTCTTCTCCGGCTTCTTCTCTTCCTTGTGCTTCTCTTCTTTCGGTTTTTCCCTGTGCCTCTCCTTCGCCTCCTCCGCGAGTTTTATCTGCTCTGGAGTGGGTTTCTGGAGATTGAGCCTCTTGTAAATTTCGTCTTTTTCGTAGGCCTTCATGACCTCGTTATCGTTTGAATTCTCCTTTATGGAGACCTTCAGGGGTGTAGGCTCCAGGTGACGTACGTTGCACTTCCTTCTCCTCACCTTGGTAACCAACCTCGGTCCCGTGACCAGAACGAAGTCCTTCTCTTTATCCTTTCCTACAACAACACAGAACCTTCCGGCCTCCCTGCCGGCAATCTTCATGCATATCCTTCCTGTCTCGTACATACAGATCTCCTCCTATAGTCGCCTATCGGACAGACTCAAAGAGCCTCCTTTTCATCTCCCTGCGCATGCAGGACGAGCATAAGTTACCCCCGTAGGGACGTTCAGGCCGTTTTTTCGTTCTGGGGAGCTTCGAGATGTCCGAATCCCTCCCCCTGGGGACCCCGGAAAGGTTTTTCTTGCATACTGCGCATTTTGCCGGCGAATGCTTCCTCTTCCTGTAGTGGATTTTTCGTTCGCCTCCTGGGGTTTTCCTCTTCATTCTCCTCAGCGATCTCGATCTCTGGCTTGGCCTTGGCATGCTAACGACCTTATGACGCACGTAAATGTTACTTATCAATACGCATACTGTGTATGCCTCATACGAATAACTAATTATTAAGAATAGCTATTTAAAAGTTTACGGATCAGGATTCGTATACCTTACCCCCGAACTCGACCGAGAAACCCCTGAAGAAACCGGATGCCTGGTATTCTATCACTACCTCCTCCTTCGGCTTCATCTGCAGGATGGTCCACTTAAGCCTGTCCGTATTCTGGTCTATTGTCCTTATCTCCGGCGTTATGTTGCATTTCATGAAGCCTCCCCTTGGGACGTGGTCCACGACGTTCAGCAGCCTGAGAACGTTCCCTGACTTGTTCTTGATCCTTAGCATCGCGATCCTCCCGCTAGTTGTCTTTTCAAGGCTGATGGGTCCCATAAATCTTCCCAGTTTGAAAAGCTTCCGCTTCTTGAAGAGCAGGACAGGGACGAGTATAGCGACCGCTATCACCACGAATATCATGGAGAAAAGGAGCCAGTCAAAGCCGGGCGTAACCTCGAACGATTCGGAGCCGGTGAAGTAATTCTGTTTCCTGGCCGATATCTGGGTGTTGCCCGACTCGTTTATGGGTATCTCCGCCATGCCTTGCGTATCAGTCGAGAAGAGATAGATGTTTCCCGAGTCCGAATAGGTGAGGGTGACCGTGGCGCCAGGGACAGTGTCGTTGTTCTGGTCCCTCACGTAAACCTTTATTTTCTCCCCCTGTGTTATGCTTTCCGGAAGGTAGACGTAAAGTATCTGCGTCACGCACTTGTTGTTTATGACGTCGCAGCTCTGGTTGTCTTCGCAATGCGTGTTGTAGCAGCAGTAATCGGAATAGGGGAAAACGCACTGGTGGCTCCTCACGACCCCGCAGTCGCACTGGACGTTCTCGCACGTGTGATCCCCTGTATCGCAGAATTCGGTGTCCTCGCAAGCGTTGTCGCTGCAGCATTCGTAATAAACGCACTCGTGGTTGGAGGCGTAGCCGCAAGAGCAGGAAAGCTCCTCGCATTCCCAATCGCTGCACTCCTCGTCACCGGCGCAGTCCCCGTCCGACAGGCAATCCCTTTCTGGATATAGGGAGAAGAAAACCTTGGTGGTGCTCTCGTTCGTACCGTCACCGCAGAGGAAGGTTGCGGTGTAGGATCCCTCATCGAAGCCGGAAACGTTGAAATACTTCCTGAAGCTGTCCGGGCTTATCTCCGTGAGCGACCCCACTGAGGAATCGGTCATGTATTCGCAGTAGGAAACGTTCACGCTCGTTTCCACCTCCAGCCTTATGAACGTGTAGTTTATGAGGTCCGGCCTGAGGTAGACCGAATTGTTCAAAGGGGAGGTGACGGTTATTATTATGGAGGTGACGTTTCCAGCGGGTTCCTCCTCGATAGACATACTCACCAGTAGATCCCCTGTCACGTTCACGCTGGTCACGTTTCCAAAGTAACCGGATTTGGTCACGTTTATTGTAAACGGATTGTAATCGAAAACTCCGGATACGTTTTCGATTGTTTCATTCAGGATCTCGTATATTTCGCCCTGGGAGTCCGTGCTACCGGAGAAAACGGTTGCTGTGAATTTGTCTTTTATCACCACACTCGCTCCAGGGACAGGGCTGCTCTCATCGTCGACCACACTCAAATCCAGGTACCAGCCTTTCAATAAACTTGTGTAAGTAGTGTTGTCTAATGTTGTGCTCTCGGAAGAGAGCGTATAGACATCGTATTGATCATGGCTGTCAATAAGGTTGTCTTTAAGGAGTGTGTTTTTTGTTTTGGCAAGGTATAATCCGTAATCACCATTCTGGAGTATGGTGTTTCCAACAATGTTTGTATTTTCAGAATATGAAACGAAACCTGAAACCACAACGCCAAAACTTTGACCAGATCCTGCTTCTTGAGTGGACATTATGTTGTTGCTTGTTATGTTGTTGCTGTTTCCCAGGACCTGCAGTCCAATTCCTGTGATGTTAAAAAAGGTATTGTTGTTTATAACCGAATCGTTCCAAGCGAAAACGGCAGTCATTGTGGTGTCAAGAACGTTGTGTTCGAACCTGATATTTTCGCCGTAAATAATGTAAGCAAATATTAAGTTACTTTTTATTATGTTTCCCGTTATCACGCTGCCTGAAGTGTCCCCGCCTATCGCTCCTTCATTTGAAATTATCCTGTTATTGGATACTTCGTTGTTGTTCGAATACAAACCAAGGGCGATGAAATTCTGAGAGAATGTTGTATTCGTTATATTAGACCCGTCCGAGCCAATATAAACTGAACCTTTCTTAAAATCGATTTGTCCTCCAACATCATACATGTACCCACAGTCGTGAATGAATGAATCATGGATTTCGAGGTTCGCCCCGGGATTCGAGACGAACGTGTAAGCGTTTGTCGATGCGCTCTCTATGGTCGAACCCAGGACGTAAAGCGTTCCGTTGACCTCGATCCCGAATTCTCCATCTGCGGAAGAGTTGAACCGGAGGGTCGAGCTGTCTAAGGTCAGGTCACCGGAACCGCTAACGAGCAAGCCCCCGTTAAGGACAAGCGTGTCCCCGAAGCAGACAAGTGTCTCGTTGACGAACCAGTCTCCGGTGGTCGGCGGCGTGCATTGCGCGCCCGCAATGGATGGGACCAACGCTAGAATCACACATAACAGAACCAAAACCCATGCCCTCATGAATAAATCTTGGGCGAGCCTTCTTAAATTGGTTAATCGGGCGTTTCGGAATCCCTTGCTTCTATCTCTACATTGGCCGCCTTCTGCTCCAGCATTTCCTTTATTCTCTCCTTGTCCTCCCCGAAGTACCTCTCGAACTCCTTGGTGAGAGTCAGGATTCTCGTCCTGCCTTCCTTTTCCGATTTGACCAGCCCTTTCTTCAGGAGGAACTTGATGTAGGCGTACGCCTTGTTCCCCTGGACCCTTACGATCTCGCTCTGCTTCACGGGTTCCCTGTAAGCGATCAGGGCGAGCGTTCTCTTATGCCCCCCGGACAGGTCCGAATACCTAGCGAGATGGGACACCTTCGGGAGTATCTCGCTCCTCACCTCCATCACCCATCCCTCGGGACTCCGGACGATCTCGAACCCCCTGCCTTCGTATTCCTTCCTCAGCTCCTCGAGCCTCTCCTCTATCTTCCCCAGGGAACCTATTCCCGTTATCCTCGAGATCTCCTCAGTGGTGAGGGGCCTGGAGGACATGAACAAAGCAGCCTCGATCAGTCTCTTAGGAATAAAAACCACCCGATAATTATTATTGGTCGCGAAATTATAAATTACTGAACCTGCCTAATAATTTAATATGCATACAGGAATAAAGGTCATAGTCGTCCTCCTCATCCTCCTCATAGGCTTCATAATAATGGTAGGGCTAATGATCGGGTGGGCGGGGGATTCCCAGAACGTGATGGGGGAGATGTTCAATTTTTTCAATAACATTTTCCCAACATGAATCCCCCGGAACAAAAGCCAATATTTATAAGCGGGCTCTGGCATAATTTAAACTATGAGGGTGTCCATACTTATTGTGGTGTCCGCGATAGTGATACTGGTCATAGCGCTGGTCTTGCTCGCGATATTCAGTTCGGTGATACCGGACATACAAACGATCACAGGGGCCCGCAATCAGTGCTCCAACATAGGGATTGGGACCTGTTCCACTTCGGGAACCCTGCCAGCTAACTGGGCGATCCCCACGTACAATGTTGACGAGGGAGGAGGCGTGGTCACCAGGAGCTGCGCGTACCTTATGAGGGCGACATGCGGTGACGACCTGACAGGCCAGACGTGCTCTAGATGCGGCTTCCGGACGCCATGATTCCCTGATGCGCAGGGGGTTCAGGTTTTTATACGGGCTTGACCAATTATTAAAAGATAGGCATGAGGGTTTCAATTCTTATAGTGGTCACGGCCGTGGTCATACTCATAATAGCCGTCGTAATGGTTACGATCTTCGGCGGGGGCATCGAAAAGTTCCTGCAGATATGGGGAGGATTCTCGGAGGAGCAGCTTGCCCACGCACGGTGCCAAACGAAATGCCAGGAGCTGTGCGCGAATTGGGGGAAGGCCGGGGAACCCACTGACTGGGCAGGAGAGACCGTAGTCGTGGGTAACAACAGATACAACTGCAAGACCCAGACCAGCGTGAAGTGCGATTGCTCCAGCCTCATACCCGGAGTCGGGACGCAGAAGAGACCTCCCGGAGCGGACTGCGAATATGACAGCGACTGCCAGAGCAATGACTGCGACGATGCCAGCAACAAGTGCAAGTGACAAACGATGCTCTCAACTTATTAAAACTCCCGGACAATTAATAATCATGAGTAAGGGATACGCTTTTCCTGTCGAGATATTTTTCATGACGGCAATCGTGCTAGGCATTGTCGCGCTGGCGATAATATGGTTTTTCACGAGGATGGGGCTGACATGACGCTGAAGATATCCCCAGGGTTTTCCGCTTCCAGGATGAAAGGACAGGTTTCCATGTTCCAGGCTGCGGCCCTGATAATTATTTTATTTGTAGTAGGTATGTTTATTTTTAGTATCGCTGCAAAGTTAATGGGCATACCCGTACATATACCGCCCTTTAGCTGAACATCTTCTCAGCTGAAATTTAAATGCGGAGAACAAACATATTCTTATGAGGGTTCGCAAGGGACGTTTTGGAATCCCTTTAGGGAGAGTCATCGCTGCAATTTTTGCAGTTATTCTTATTATAATGGGTCTGGTGTTCCTTTTCACAACCCTGACAGGGGTGTTCGAGCCGGGGTGCTGGAAAGAACCTGTTAAAAAAATAAAGGACCTGAAAAACGGGGACAACCTTGTTGATTTCAAGGGCTGCGTGAAGAAGGCGATATTCACGAATGACCTGGGAAATGTCAAGGACGAGATAGACATATACAAATACTGCAACGAGAAGGACAGGCTGAAGGGCTACGGGAGCTTCACGGTGATCATACCCGTGGAAGACCCGGAATTGTCCGCCGTCTCCAGGGTGTGGGACGCCATCTCGTCCGGGCCGCTCCTGGAGCCGGTATGCGTGTGGAGAAGCTACGAGGTTTACAAGAGCGAGGTCTTCGAGGGCTCCGACAAGGAGCACTGCATGCACATGGAGGACTACCAGAAAAACCGGGACCCTCCGATCAAGATTATTTCCGAATGCAATCCTTAGGGAATATCTTAAGCGTTGATCCTAATGAGTGAGTTTACCCAGCCGGTGCTGATACTCGTGGCAGTCCTCATAATATCCATAGCAGGCATCCTGATAGTATGGGAGCAGACCAAGCCCACCCTGCAGACAAGCATCGAGGCGAGAGCGACGTTTGTAGCTCATATTCTCGCCTCCTACGTGAGCGGGATGTCCACGGTGGAAGAGGGGAAGATAGAGAAGAACCTGAACGGGAGCTACGACATAGAGATAGGAACGTATCCCTGGTCCAAGCGGACCTTCACCTCTGTCAAGCCGCTCGCGAATTATTACGTAAAGGTCACCGCCTACGACAAGAAAGGGGACAAGAAGAAGGACAGCGGTCAGGTCCCCTTTGTGGGAGACCTCTCCGTGACCTGCGGTTCCGGGGTTTTCAAGGCCACCAAGTGCGTGACCTTCGAGAACGTGTCATTCATAACCATCCTCAAGGAACCGAACAGGCCGGTCGAGCTTTCGCCAACATACGTATTCACCATAACCCCGGTAAGCGTCTCGAGCGGGTTCATCGCCGAGTACAACAGGTACAGGTATGTGATAAAGGACAGCGTGGATACGTACGACTTCTCCTCCTATTACGACAGGCCCGAGGCCCTGGTGGCGGGACTAATATCCCAGGAATCTGAATGGGAAAAGGAGGCGGTCAGCCACTGCGGAGCCGCCGGGATCATGCAGTTCGTCCCGGCTACCGCAGCCGGAGACCCCTACAACCTGAACGTCCCGGATTACCCCTACGAGGAGTGTTATCCGCAACTTTGCGGGACCAAGGTCTCCTCCTGCAACGCCTGCACGGCCTACAAATGCGACAAAACGAACGACGAGAGGTTCGACCCGGAGAAGGCGATACCTGCAGGCGTCCACCTGCTTTACGACAACATAAGGGCATGCGGCAGCGTTGAGGGCGGACTGAGGATGTACAACAGCGGGAAGTGCTACAGGGAGGCGAACCCCGGATACGTGAGCAAGGTCCTGGGTTACGCCGAGGAATGGAGGAAATATGTTTAACGAGAGGTTTGGGATATCATGAAAGGATTAGCGACAACCCTGATAATGGCGACTATCTTTTTCGGGCTTGCAATCGGGATGATCCTGGCGACGCAGTACAAGTACTACTCGGACTTTTCAGGGATTATGGCCATACCCATCGACAACCTGGAGGTGGTGGAAAGCGCGCATGCTGTCGAGAGCTGCCTGGCGAGGCTGAGCGCGAATGAGCGTTACATCTCCAAGGAAGCCCTGGAAGGATACGCCGGGGACAGCATAAACAGGATATGCGAGATCCAGGAACCCGTGATGTGGGCCTACGTGAAGGACATGGAGGACGGTGAGGAATACTTGTTCCCTCCTCCACAGAGCGATGACTTGGTGAAGAAGTTATTCCCTCCCGCCATGGTGACGGACGATTTCCTGAAAACGATCAGGGAATGGGCCAACAAGAGGATAAAGACCGAGCATATGATATGGGTCTCCATTGCCGTCCCGGGAGTAGAGAAAGTAACGGATGAGGATTTCCTGCTCACAGGGGAGTTCCTTGTCCAGGCAAAATGGGAGGGACTGGGTAGCCCGGTCAAGAACGACGTCATGCTCAAGCTCTACCCCAGGGACTACTACAGGAGCTTCCCCGAAAACGTGCAGGCCATCCAGCATTACGAGGTCGTGCAGTGGCTCAATGACATGGAGGCCAGCGGGATAAAATTCGACTCGAGGATCGTGAACTTCTATCACGTTCCCGTCAGGGACGTGATACCGCACGATCTGGTCGAGTGCGGCAAGATGAACATACTCGACTCTTTCAAGAGCGAGGCGTGCGTGGAGATATACGAGAGGATTGATAAAATCCGTATGGGGCGATTGGGTGTCAAGATATAAAGGTTTCGGAGGAATGTGGCTGTTAGTTGTAGTGATGATATTCGTACTCGTAGCAATGTACATCATAGGGGAGATGTATTTCGTGACCAAGGTCGTGAAGATCCAGGGAGACGTTAAGATATACCTCAACCTTGACGACAAGGGCACGGAGAGCCTGAGCTTCCTGAGCTCCAATACCGGGGAGAAAGATTACATGGAGATACTGGGCAGCCTGATAGCTAAGGACCCGGATAAAACGCTCCAGGCGGACCTCAACAGAATCGAGAACACCCTGTACAATCTGGAGAACTACTACATAATTGTCAGGGATTCCTCGGGAAACATAATGTACGAGAAAAGGAAAGGTGACCTCTCCAAGGCCGGGGAGGCGTACGAGCTCCTGGGCATAAGCCTTGCCTGGCCCGTAAGGGAGAGGCCCGTGGTGATATCCTCCGGTTTCGGGTACAGGAAGATCAACAACGTGCCGGATTTCCACGGCGGGATCGACATCGCCTTCCCCGAGGGGACTGAAGTCTACCCGGCCGTCGAAGGGAAGATCGTGAGGATAGGAAGGGGATGCCAGCCGGCGAGGGGTAACTGCGAGCAGAAACCGGACGGCAGCTACAACTACGGCGAATGCGGCTGCGGTTACGGGCTTGGGAACTACGTTGTGGTAAAGCACTACCAGAGCGGGGAGACCTTTTACACCTTTTACGTCCACCTGCAGGACGTCCCGGCCGGCCTTGACGAGGGCGACAAGGTAAACACGAACACGCTGATAGGATTCGTGGGCAACACCGGCTACTCCATGGGGGCTCACCTTCACTTCGAGATAGGGACCCAGGAAAAGAAGACCGATGCTACGGCGATCGATCCCTGCCCGTACCTTCCGAACGCTCCCGTGGAGTGCGAGCAGTCCTCCCACAGGGTAAGGGGCTACGAGGTGGGCATACCTCTGCCCGGAGGGGGTAAAGGAAAGGTGGAGATGGTGGTATGGTGAGGAAAGGATTCGTCCCGGCAAACACGATATACGCAATAGTACTTATAATTATATTCATAATTGCAGTTGGCCAGCTGTTCTATCATTTCCTTAACAGGGAGACGACCCTGGAATACTTTCTCTCCGACATCTACGTGGCCAAGAACGGCATGAACCTGGCGAACCTGTACCTCGAGAACTCCCTGGATTTCGCCGTCTACCAGGCCATGTACGACAGCGGCAGGAGAGGAGGGTGGAAGGAAATCCCTGCCGGTTCCGCGTACGATGAAAATCTAACCTACTGGCAGGAGTCGGGAGGCGTCATCATCCCTTCAGGGAAGGACCTTAACGACAGCCTGAAGTCCGCGATATCTGAAAACCTCAACAAATACGTCCAGGGAGGCTACCTCTTCCTTGACAAGTATTACACCCTGCCCGAGTTCGAACCCGATGGCATAGCCGTAACAGATACGGGAAACGCGACCCGGGTCTCCGCAGCCAGCGGCATGAAGATAGTCTTCCACGACGTGATAGAGCACGAAACCGGGGAGGAGAGGATATCCATCGAAAGTGCCCCGAGGATGGGTAATACCTATACCTTTGACTACTTCGATCTTTACGAGAAATCCACCGGGATCTTCAGGAAGGTCAGGTCCACGCTCTGCGACGTACTGAACGAGGGGGACGAGAGGACGACGACGGATGGCGATTACAAATACACGCAGAAGGTCCTGAGCAAGGCATCATCCGCCTCGACCTGCACCGCGGAGGTCAGGGTCAACGTGACGGAGACAGGCCAGGAGAAATTCCCTGTCTTCAACGGGACCGGCGTTAGCTTCGAGCCCGTGAGCATGGTTTTCATTGTGAAAATCGGGTAGCGTAAAGCTTTAAAAGGTATGAAGTAATAATTAAAAATATCTGAAATGGTCAGGGAAGAGCAAAGATTCCCTTGGATGTCAGTTATTAGGAGGTGCTAAGATGGCAGAAAAGGCAGAAAAACACGAGAGAGTAAAGAGAGCGGATGACAACGTTGTTTTCGTAGGAAAGAAGCCGACAATGTCCTACGTGCTTGCCGTGATAACGCAGTTTTCTGAGGGCGCGAAGGACGTCTACCTTAAGGCGCGTGGGAAATCGATATCCCGTGCCGTGGACGTGGCGGAAGTCGTCAGGAACAGGTTCGTCACCGACATGAAGCACAAGATAGAGATAGGAACAGAGAAGATACAGGGAGAAAGGGAAGGGGAGCTCAACGTCTCAACGATAACCATAACCCTATCCAAGTAATCAGCAACTCCCTATTTCTTTTATTTTTTGGATTTGCTTAGACCCTTTTATCCAAAAGCGTCTACGGAAAACAGAAGCAATTCTGCGGAGGCTACCGCCTTCCTTAGAAGTACGATGCGGGGGCAGGGAACTTCAGGCAGAAGCAGACTTGTCTGCTTCATGCACCATTCGAACCCTGGAAGACACTAAGTCACTAGGCTTCTCAACGGAAACCTGAGGTTCCTACGAACCTGAACTTGGCCATACCTAAACTTGGCCATACCAAACCTAGGGTTTAGATATTCTAGCCCCTTTGGCCGAAGCCATTGGCCGCTGCCAAACCTTGCGTAAGCGTACTTTCGTAAACGTTTTGTGCGTTTACTTGCGCAAAAGGTTTCTTGGGTACCCCCGCGATTCCTTACGATAAGGAAATTATGAAGAATTGGAATATAAATTCATCTTTCCGTGGCCCACAGCTTTCTAAGCTGGGCCTTCCTTCCTAATTCCTCATCCTCTTCCAATCTGATCCCCCTGCACTTAGCGCAGAGCATTTTTCCGTTCACGTTCTTAAGGGTCTTGCTCGGCTCCCCGCACTTGTCGCAGTATCTCTCGAATACAGGCATCCAATCACTTACTATCTAATGCTCTTTCATGCTTAAAAGATTTACTATCAGCTGAGAACGGGAATGGTATGAAAAGAAGAGATGCCCCCGCCGGGAATTTCACACATGGAAGCTAGGAGCGAACAACGTGAGCGACGTTGGCTCCATTTTGCTCCACAGCTTTTATGAAAAAGCTGTGCTTCGAACCCGGGTCACCGGCTTTCTTCGTTAAGTCATAGCTTCTTTCGAAACTCATACCTTTCAAGCGAAAGCTTTAGCTTCTGTTTTTGATTGAGCTTTTTGGGTAAAAAGCTCACTCGAAAGGCCGGTATCCTCACGGCTTCCCGAATTCAGTTCGGGAATTGACCGGACTAGACTACAGGGGCAAATGTTCGGGATACGCAGGCTCTGCCTGCGTCTCTTACCATGGGTCTGGCCGGAATTGAACCGGCGATCTTTTGCGCCTAGGTAATGAAAATTCACTAGGTTCCGCACGTCAAGCGGACGTCATAGCCACTAGACCACAGACCCGTTCAGCGAAAGACACAGGCACAAACTGTATCAATTTAATTCAAGATATTATTAACTTTCGTTTTTAAATATGGGCCCGCCCGGAGTCGCAGACGGAAGCGGAATTGCCTGCTTCTTGCGCCGTTTGAACCGGGGATCTTCGCCGTGTGAGGGCGACGTCCTAACCAATTGTCCCCCGCCAGAGTTCTTTTGGGGTGAACCCTAGACCTTTTCTTTCAAGAAAAGGGATCGGGACTAGACCACAGGCCCATATAGAATAAGTATAATGTTTATATTTATTTAAAAATCAGGCAGTAACGAACCTCATGAAGTTCGCAACACCGAAAACGATCCAGGCGATTATGAATATAAGGCCCATCCAGAACTTCTTCTCGAAGGACATCATGTAGTATTCCTGGGGATTCTTGAGCTGGTTGTAGACGCTCTTCACGTAGAACGGGACGAACACCATGCCTATAACTATCCACATTATGTACGTCCCCGGATTGTCAAAAACCGCAATAAAATTGAACAGATCCTCTATGATCTCGAAAACCATCTCCGCACCCAGATATTATTTAGGCTTAACTCCCTAATAAAGCGCTGGTAGTGCAAATCACGCATTTAGGGGGACCTTGACAAAAAGCATTTAAATCATAACTTTCCATTCAATTAACATGGAAGCCAGCTCTAGTTATGCATACGAACAGGCTGTTTTCAAAGGGTTAACAGATGATGTATATTCTGCATGCAGATTTTATGATTTCAATAAACTCAGAACTCCCAATTATGAGAAAACGTTCGTAAATGGTCTGAAAAAAATGATCGGCGGAGTTTTTGACAAGTACATTAATGATAAGGGGAATGGTCTTTCGGAAGCAAACCGCAGGAATCTGGAAGGAGTCAGACAAATGACTGTTAATTATATCCCAAGTTTTGTCACCACAAGAAAAGGTGAACTTAACATCAAAGAACGCAGAAAGCCGCCATCAAAATTAAGAAAATTTTTTGGTGAACCAATGAACCGGGGCGCTGTCATTGGCGCATTAATCGGGGCTTCAATCCCCGCCCTTGCTGAAGGATATTCTGCAATTACCGGTGACCAGACGTTGCGGGAGATAATGTACGATCCGGAATATCCAAAATGGGGATTATTATTAGGGCACGAAGTTGGTGGTTTTGCAATAGGAATGATGGGAGGATTATTTTCCGATATCGGATTAACTTACATTTCTAGAAAAAAAAGGGTGAAGAAGCAGTACAAACCCCTCATCAATAACCTAAAGGAAAGACTGCAGTCTTAGGATGGGGTCAAAATTCGAAAGAGGATTTTAAATGATTATTATTCGCACAAATAGACACGAAATTCGGTAGTGACGCACATAACATTTAGCTGAACAGGAATTAAATTTTAATTGTAGCGCTGGGGACAGGAATATCGAACAGCCGGAAGTGTTAACTCCCTCTTGCTCCACAGCTTCTGTTGGGAGCAGGAGAAGCTGTGTTCGAACCTGCGCGGGCAGAAGCCCAGTGGATATCACGAAGTCATCGGAAACATTTGAGCGACACAGGTGGAACCTGTGTCATTTGCTAGTTCCCTTATCATATCCAATTCGAGTCCACCGCCTTGAACCGGACTCGGCCACCCCAGCTTAGTTATTAAAATAATATGATTATTATTAAAGGTTATGAAAGTCATTGTCGAGCTGACCGGGAAGAAGAGGAACCTGGAGATTCCTGAAAAATCGAAAGTCATAGACGTTGTCAGGGAGGCGAGGGTGAATCCGGAAACCGTGATAGTGAAGAGGGGGAAGGAGATACTCCTGGAGGAGGACCCTGTCAGGAAAGATGACGAGATCGAACTCATAAGGATAATTTCGGGCGGTTGAGATGAAATGTTCCAAGTGCGGGAGGAAAGCGGTTTTCCACCGAAAGTACGAGGGCTCCTATCTCTGCGAAAAACACTTCGTAAGGTCCATCGAGGACAAGGTAAGGAAAACCATCAGGAAGGACAGCATGATCGAGCGGGGGGATAGCATAGCGTTCGCCCTGTCCGGAGGCAAGGACTCCTCCGCTGTCCTCTGCATGATCAGTAAGATATTCAGCAAGAGGAATGACCTCCGGATGTTTGCCGTATCCGTGGACGAGGGGATCCCGGGATACAGGAAGGAGAGCCTGGAGATCGCGAAAAGGCTGTGCAAAAAGCTTGGGATCGAGCATCACGTTTTCAGTTTTAAGGAAGAATTAGGAAAAGACCTGAGCGATAAGGTCGGGGGGAGGAAGCCTAACGAATGGGAAGGGACAGCCTGCACGTACTGCGGCCTCGCTAGGCGCTGGATTCTGAACAGGAAGGCGAGGGAATTGAAAGCGGACAAGATCGTGTTCGGAATGAATCTCGATGATGAGATCCAGGGGATAATGATGGACTACATAAGGGGGGATCTATCCCGCCTGTCGAGGATGGGGGGCGAACCCATCCTGAGGAGCGAGATGTTCGTCCCGAGGATAAAGCCTTTCAGGGAAATTCCGGAGAAGGAGATAGGATTGTACGCGATCCTCACGGGCCTGGAGATACAGGAGAAGGAATGTCCCTACCTGGAAGGGCCACGATTTCGAGTGAGGGATTTCCTGAACGATCTCGAGAACCAGAGCCCGGGAACCAAGTTCTCGGTCCTGAAAACGTTCGAACGTTTGCTTCCTTCTGTCAGGGAGATCATAAAGGACGAGAACGTGAGGATCGTGAAGTGCGGGAAGTGCGGTGAGCCCAGCTCGCAAAGGGTCTGCAAGACCTGCGAGCTGTGGAGAAACTAGGCAATGCGTTATAATCTATCGTTTGCCTTATTTTCATTAAGTTCGTTCTGATCCGAACTTAGCGCTGTGCTCTATGAATCTCTTCATCATTTCATCACTTACAGGCGGTTCTCCGCCCTCTTCCAATGGAATCCTGTGGAACGTCGTCATCACGTCCCTTGCTTCCAGGGCGGAGTACACATCGAATCCTATGTCATTTAGAACTTCAACTGGGTCTTCGCCTTCGGGCGTGATCTCCTGCCTGTTAAAGCCAAGATATATGCTTCCTGGCCTTAGTTTTCTTCTAAAGTCGCATAATTTATCCCAAGTGTCGATTTTCGTTTTTGCTGTTGTCATCACGTCTTCCGTGAGAGAAACCCGGTCGCCTTCTCTCAGGTCCCCCACTATCGGACTTTCGGGCTCTTCTCTTGACTTTATGACAATTGCTATGTCACCGTCTTTAACATCCCCTACAATAAGCTTTTCTCTCAGGTCCGCATAATCCTTCGCAGTGACCCTGTTGTACACGCATCTCTTGTTTTTACCGCTATGCCAGTCATAGAGATGTTTAGCAATCAAAACAGCGGGAACAATACCGCCATATGATTGTGCGAGAATAACATCAAATTTTTTTCCTGCAAGCTTGTCACCCACGTCCGAACCGAAATCATTCGCATCTCTCCCATTTGTGGGTATCTCACCCACGACAAACTCATCCTCTATATGGACATCCCTTCCTTCCAGTATGTCCGGCCATTCAATTACTTCATAGCCTTCTGTCTCCTTTATATCAAAGCCGAATCTCTTGTAGATTCCGCTTTCTGCCAGCTCGTCCGCAGTGATCGCGGCGATAGCAATCCCTTTCATTGCAGGACCCATCAGGAAATCAGGATCATCACCACTTTCAATGCTTTTCATCACGATTTCAGCATATATCTTTGCACTCAAACTTGCCCCTTCTCCCGTCTTCATAAGGTTTCCGGCGTTCCAGAAATACGGAGAAGACCTGCCGTTTTTTAGCGTGTATTCTCCGAAATCAAGACCCCTGACATCAGGCCTCAAAGCAAGTGCGGCATATTTGAGCTGGATAGGATTCAAAAGCAAGCTAATCACCTTGACCTTTATTTATTAAATATATCTGAAAGAAATTTATTCTGGTATTGTGCCAAGGCGGAGGGTTTGGGGAAAATATAATAATTTATTTCTTTTCGTGATATTATCCTCATGTTCACCATTTATAGAGTCCCTCCCGGCATGGAAAAATTAAAAATAGAAGGAGTGGCAGATTTGTATTTCGGCGGCCTGGGACAGGAAGACTGCAACGCAATACTTGTGGATGATCATGAACTATACAGGGAAAAGTTCCAGGTATGGGCAAGAAAGGTCGATGAAAACGGGAAGGATATGGGCGGCCCTATCGGTGCATTGGAGATTCCGATGTGCTACCATGGCACGTTTATAGAGGCGCTCAAGTCGAACGGTTTCGTCCCCTGCTACAGGAATATCGGAAGCAAGGGGTACATCATCAATACTTCATCTTCTGCTGGTACTCGGTCTTGACCTGGTACTCGCTCTTAACTGAATACTCGCTATCGTCGATCCCCTGTTCGGAGACGTTTACGTACTTCTCTTCCTCCTTCTCGTCCTCCTCACCCGCTTCCTGGCTGTAGCTCGCCACCCACTCATCAGGGGGGATCGTTGACTGCTGGGTGGTGGACGTCTGGAAACGCCAGACCTCCTTACCTTCCGGGGTGATGCAGTACAGATTGCAGTCCCAGGAGCCGAAGTAGATCCTCCCCCCGTAAAGCCTCGGGTAGCTCCCCGCCATTGGGCCGGACGTCCGGAAGGTCCGGATCTCATTCCCGGTCTTCTTGTCCAGGACGTAGAGCTTCCCGTCAAAGCAGGAGAAGTAGAGGCTGTCGCCGATCACGAGGGCGCGCATGGCAGCGATTTTCGTCCCCGTGGTGAATCTCCAGATTATTTTCCCGCTCTCGAGGTCGAGGGCGTAAACGTTACCCTCCCTGGTCCCCGCGTAGTAGATTATGTTCCCCTCTATCAGCGGGATGGAGGAGTTCCCTTTCTTCCCTGTCCCGACCCTCCACAATTCCTTCCTTTCGTTTATATCAACCGCATACACGTTGTTGTCGTCAGAGCTGAAGTATATCACGTCCCCTTGGATCGAGGGCTTGAAGGAGATGTACCCGCCAGATCGAAAGTGCCAGGATTCCTTCCCGCTCTTCCTGTCAACAGCGTAAAGGTTGTTGTCGAACGAGCCGATAAACAACAGATTCTCGTGGAGAACGAGGGCTCCTGCGACCCAGTTCCCTGCCCTGAACCTCCATACCTCCTCGCCTGTTTTTCTGTTTATCGCGTAAACGTTCCCGTTCCTGGAGGAGGCGTAAACCACCTCATCCGAAACCAGGCATCCTAATGCGGGTTCGCCCACCCTAAATTTCCATGCCTCCTTTCCTGTTCTTGTATCGATCGCGTAAACGTTCCCGTCATATGAGGAGGTGTACACGAAACCATCCCGGAAAACCACCTCGAACATCAGGCCTTCTGTCCTGAACCTCCAGAGCTCTTTTCCTGTTTCCGCGTCGACCGCGTACACGTATCCGTCCGCGGACCCGAAATAAACCACCCCGCCCGCTATCTCCGGCGAACAGAGTATGCTACCTCCGTACGAGATCTCCCAGAATTTGGGGACCCTCTTCTTCACGGTGAAGCTGCCCAGCTCCATCTCGAATTCCTCGAAACCTCCGCCTTCGAAATCCTGAAGCCCTGTCATCGAATAATTTTTGAAAACAAGGCATTTAAATCACCGGCACGTGTGTTTTTTATGGGAAAAATAATCCAGAGGGGCGCGGAGGCGATACTTTACCTGGAGAAGGGAAGGCTCGTTAAAGAACGGATATCGAAGGGGTACAGGATACCGGAGCTGGACCGGAAGATCAGGAGGCAGCGAACAAAGAGCGAAGCCAAGCTCATGGAGAGGTCAAGGCTTTCGGACGTCCCTGTCCCGAAAGTCAGGGTGGAGGATGAATTCAGGCTGGCCATGGACCACTTGGAGGGGAGCAAGCTGAAGGACGTCCTCAACCAAATGAGTAAAAAGGACAGGGAGAAGGTTTGCGGCGAGATGGGAAGGATGATCGCCGGCTTGCACGCGAACGGGATCATGCACGGGGATCTGACGACATCGAACATGATCCTTTCGAAAGGGAGGCTCTTCCTCATAGACTTCGGCCTGGGGAAGTTCTCGGTAAAGACAGAGGACCAGGCCGTCGATCTCTTCCTCCTGTACGAGGCCCTCAAGTCGACTCATTTCCGTTCGCTTTCCGAATGCTGGAAGAAGATCGTGAATGCTTATTCTGAATATCCTAAAGCGAAAGAGGTAGTGCAAAGGATGGAAAAGATTAAAAAGAGGAGAAGATATAAATAAGTATATTTCAATATAAAGATTATTTCAAGTGAAACCATGACGAAGAAAAAGAAAGGGAAGCACGAGGAAACCAGGGATGAGATAGAGAAGGAAAAGGAAGTTCTCGAGGAGAAGGAAGAGGTCGAGAAAAAAACTGACAAGAAAACGGAGAAGAAGATCGAGAGGCAGATAACCAGGGGGAAGAAAACGAAAGAGGAAGTTCTCGAGAAGGCGAAGGAGCCGGAGAAGAAGGAACCCGAGAAGCAAAGGCGCGGAAGAAGGGAGTACAGAAGGGAAGCGGAACACGTGGAATGGATCCCCAAGACCAGGCTCGGGAACGACGTCCTCAAGGGCAAATACAAGAAACTGGAGGACCTTCTGGAGAAGGGGGGAATAATACTCGAACCTGAGATCATAGATTACATGGTTCCCGAACTCAAGAACGAGCTCATCTACATAGGGGGAACCCCGGGGAAGGGGGGAGGTGCGCGGAGGACACCTACAAAGATGACCGCGCGCATGCACAAGTCGGGAAGGAGATTCAAGCTTAACGCCGTGGTGGTTGTCGGAAACGAGGACGGGATTGTAGGTATAGGGAAATCGGTTTCCAACGAGCACAGGACGGCGATAGACAAGGCGATGCAGCAGGCTAAAATGAACGTGATAAAGATCAGGAGGGGCTGCGGCTCCTGGGAATGCAACTGCGGGGGGACGCATTCAATCCCCTTCAGGACAGAGGGGAAGGTAGGTTCTGTCAAGGTAGTCCTTCTTCCGACACCCACGGGAGTCGGGATCGTGGCGGGGGACGAGACAAAGAAAATACTCAGGCTCGCCGGGGTGAAGGACGTTTGGGTAAGGACGTACGGGATGACATCCACCAGGGGCAACCTGGCCTTCGCTGTTTTTAAGGCGCTGAAAAACCTGAGCAGGACAAAGGGTGACATGTGATGTTCGCTGTGATCAGAGTCAGGGGGGACGTGAACCTAAGGAAGGAAATAAAGGACACGCTCAAAATGTTAAGGCTGAACAGGATCAACCACTGCGTTCTTCTGAGGAAGGACCCCTCAATAGAGGGGATGATAAAAAAGGTCAAGGACTTCATTACCTGGGGCGAGATCAGCGACAAGACCCTGGAGAAACTGATAGCGAACAGGGGTAGAATGGCAGGGGACAAAAAGATCGAGGGAAATGAAGTCAAGGTAATGGTTTCCAGGATAAAGAAGTCCGGGAACCTCATGAAGATCGAGGGATTCAAGTCCGTTTTCAGGATGAATCCTCCAAGGAAGGGTCACGACAGGATAAAGCTTCCTTATCCGAAGGGAGCCCTGGGTTACAGGGGAGAAAAGATAAACGATCTCCTGGAAAGGATGATGTAGATGGTGATGAAGAAGACGGAAAAGAGGAGAGGCACTCGGACCATTGGCAGGGGAGGAATCAAGAAATGGAGAGGAAAAGGCCACAGGGGAGGAAAGGGATACGCAGGAACTAAGAAGCACAGGAAGTCCTGGGTTCTCAGGTATGAAAGGGA
>Ga0180438_10003811_pt1 | contig 22336 bp, 18 predicted proteins | sample SS_ome_12_FD_132455 | JGI IMG/M metagenome (GOLD analysis project Ga0180438, IMG submission 132455) | Hypersaline lake sediment archaeal communities from the Salton Sea, California, USA - SS_3_D_2 metaG | ecosystem: Environmental > Aquatic > Non-marine Saline and Alkaline > Hypersaline >...
CCAATAGAACGGCTGGGACGCTACCCTATGAATGGTTACAACGTTTCCTGTATAGAGAGCTCGCCCGAGGGTGATAAAAAGGACAGAGGGTATATAGACTATACTGACCGTCCTGTTACTCATATCAGTTCAGAAGATCCCCTTCATTTCGGTCGGTATTGCAGTGTCCTGACAGAGGTGATTCTTACAACTGAAAATACCCCCATCACGATTGGGATCTTTGGCCCATGGGGGAGTGGCAAAACCAGCCTCATGCGCATGATAGAACATGCCCTTCGCGAGACGCAAAAGGAGAATCAACCCAAGGTTTTATCTGTTTGGTTTAATGCCTGGCAATACGACCGAGATGAAGCCTTGTGGCGGGCACTCTTGCTCTGTGTGCTGGAGGCTCTCCGCAATACGCTGGATCAGGATCAGCAAGAAGAGGAACAATCGAATTTTCTCAAGCATCTAAATCGCTTGGAAGAAAGCCTCTACCAGACCGTTGAATGGAAGGAACTGGGCCGCTGGACGGTAGATTGGGCTCAAGCCATTCAGAGCACAATAGGAGGCGCTGCAGATATTGCATTGACTTTTGTGCCTGGAGCAGCCCCTCTTGTCGAGATTCTGAGTAAGGTCAGAAACGCTGTCTCCGATGATGACAAAAAAAAGATCGCTGAGGCTTTCCACCGAGAGGTCAGAGAGTATCGCCGGCACCAGGTGTGTTCGGTGGAGCAGTTTCAGCAGGGACTTCAAGAACTTTTGCAAAAATACATTATTCCCCAGAAGCGGCTGGTTGTATTCGTAGACGATCTGGACCGCTGCGTACCGGAGAAGGCCATCACCGTTTTGGAAGCGATCAAGTTATTTCTAGACGTTCAAGGATGCATCTTTGTCTTGGGTGCTGACCGTGATGTGATTGAGAAAGGCATCCGGGTCAAGTATCAAGGCTTTCTACTGGGGCCTGAAGAGAAGTTGGCCGAAGAGGATCTACTCCGGCGCATCCCAATCACTGGACGAGACTACATGGAGAAGATTGTGCAGTTACCCTTCTCCTTACCAGCCTTGCGCCATGAGCAAGTTGAAACCTTCGTGCGGTCCCTCTTACCCGATCTGAGTGACTGTGCCCCTGTTTTCGCTTGGGGGCTGGAAGCTAATCCACGAAAAATAAAGCGAGGTGTTCACATTTTCCGCATGTTGCGTCGCTTGGCCGAGTTGCAGGATATACCTGATCTCAGCCCCGTGCTGCTTGCCAAGATGGTGATTATCCAGAGCCGCTATCGGGGCCTGTATGCTGACATACTTCAGGATGCATCACTCCTGACTAAACTGGAGCAATTTGCTCTTTCTAAAGGCGAACTGCCTGAGCTTTCAGATGCTGGCAAGAGCGACTTGAGCGAGCAAGGTGCCCGGCTCAGACTGCGCCGGATGCTTGCCGAGGAACCGCACTTTGAGGAGTTGGACACCAAACGACTAGAGCATTACCTCTACCTCACTCGTGCTACGAGCGAAAAGAGAGAAACCATCATTGATAGAGTGGCAACAACCTCGAGGGAAATGGAGCAGCCACTGCTACAAGACTTATTCAGCGATAACATAGATTGGATCCAGGATGCGGTGAAGAGTGTGCAAGCCATCAAAGAGGAGAAAGCCTACGTTCAGCGCTTGCTAAAAAGACTAGAATTGGACACCCTGCTGCCAACAGCACGACGCTCCATCGGCATAGCCCTTGCCTTGCTCGGCGACCCACGCGATTTTGATGAGATGGTCCAGGTTCCAGGACAAAACTTTTGCGTAGGAAAATATCTGGTCACAAATGGACAGTTTCGGCGCTTCGAAGCTGGCGGGTACACTAACAGAGACTATTGGGGCGACACTGACTGGCAACTGGTATCGGTTGATAAAATTGAGCGGCCTTTGTCTTGGGATAGTCCCGGTTGGGACGCTGACAATCAACCAGTGGCAGGCGCTAGCTGGTACGAGGCGAAAGCCTATTGTTTCTGGCTAAGTGAGAGAGAAGGAAAGACTTATCGACTACCCACCCTGGCGGAATGGCTTCTGGCTGCGCGAGACGACAGTGAACTGGCCTATCCCTGGGGGGATGGGTTTGAACTTGACCGTGCCAATACGATAGAGAGCAACTTGCAGATGACAGTAGCGGTAGGCTTGTACCCTGCTGGGGGCAGTCCTTGCGGGGCTTTGGACATGGCCGGAAACGTTTGGGAGTGGACGAGCAGCGAAGGAGAGCAGCCCGGCACTAGACTCCTGAAAGGCGGCTCCTGGCGTGACAGTGCCGACAAAGCGCACTGCGAGGCTGATAACATTGCCTTACCGACCTTTCGGAACCTAGGGATTGGGTTTCGAGTGCTTTGTGAATGTCATTAGTATCGACGTTGAGAGAACCGCTTGGCCAAGGGCAAACTTGTAGCCCATGTCTCAGAACGTTTACCTTCTTTCATCTATTGCAGTGGGAGGAGTAACATGTGTCATGAAATAGAATTCGTCAACAGAAATTATGAACTGGACGAGATTTGCAGACCTGTAGGACCAAAGTTCGTCCTGGTAGATGCCCCGGCAGGCTACGGAAAGAGTTTTCTGCTGAGAAAAGTCAAGGAAACCTTTGAGGAACGAGAGGACTGGGCGATTGTCTTGGTCAACCTCAAAAGCCAACGGGATATGTCCAGTGACCGCGTGGAACAAGCTTGTGCCGCTATCGCTAACGAAATCGCTAAACAGGTGGGAAAAGGGGAGATAGTCAATCCATCCATGCAGAAGGACAGAATTGCATCTGAGATGAATAAAATCTTGCAGCCTCTGGCTCAGAAAATCTTGCTGCTGTTCGACGATACTCAAGTGCTCTCTCCCGACGCTTCTAATTGGCTTCTGAGTGTGATTAGCAAGCTAGACCACGCTCTGAGGACCGCTCGGAAAGAATTGCGCGTGGTTTTGGCCGGCCGGTATGCAAGGGATTGGAGCAGGAGGGCTAGATTTGGTATACGCTTGTTGGAGCTGAGCCCCTTTGACCTGGAAGTGATCCGGCCTATCGTACACGGTGCCCTCGAGCGGAGTCCACTTGCGGTGCGGGACATAGATCAGGCCTTTGTCGATGCCTTGGTGTGGTACACTCACTGGATAAGTGGCGGGCACCCCCAAGGCATCGGTGGAATCGTCTCAAGGATTGAGAGTCTGAATGCTGTTCCTCTGGACCTACAAGATTTCTTTTTCTCCGACGTCTTTCAAGAGGATGGGCGCTCGGGGACAATGTTTGATCTATATACGGAGCCCATCGTGGAAGCGATAGTGGGATCGTTGACGGTTCGGGACGCGTTAGAGACCGTTAGCATCTTTCGCAAGTTTAATCCCGACATCTTGGACATTTTGATCAGCGATGAGGAGATACAAGGATTTGAGTCGGGGTGGAAATTGCTGCAAGAGCTACTGAAGACTCATTTGGTGGACACGCCGAATCTGGCCAATCCAATGTACTCTGATGAGATCGTGCGGCGGATGCTGGATATTCGAATGCGAATCAGTGAACCAGATCGGTATGAGCGGCTCAACAGACGAGCCAAAGAGATATTTCGCACCTGGGCTCTAGGTGATAAGTTACAAGGCATTCCAAAGCGTGGTGAGCTTGATACCCATGTCAGACTCATCTCCATTGTGGAGAGCCTATACCACACACTGTCGCTAATGCAACACACCGTCAGTCTAATCGGCCTAGAAAAGGTGCAGATCGAACAGAGCAATGAAAGTGAGCTTAAGAAGGAATTGAGGCTATATCTGAAGGCCATCGGTGACCGGGTGACCGTAGACCGACTCAGGGCGACATTGTTAGGAGATCAAGAGCTTTTGGAGTTGATCCGCTCCAGGGCGGGAGAGGAGGGGTGCAGTCGCCTACTTAACACGATAGAAGATTTTCTGCCCTAGCTGTCAAGGGCACTACAGACACTGAGCATCAAGGTGACTGTAGGACGAAACCCAGGCAACCTGCGAGGAGAATACAAGATGGCAACTGCTTCAGTGACGATGTTGGGGCGACAAACAGAGCTCAATCAAATTGAGAGCATCGTTCAAGGCCATACACTATTGGCTTTTGTTTGCATCCATGGGCCAGGCGGCATTGGTAAAACCACTTTACTTCGGGCCATTCCGGAGCGATTCGCAAAGAAAGAGGAAAAGGGAACTGTCCTGTTTACGGACATTCTCGACTTTGACGACCTGCGGCTCCGCGTAGCGCAATACGTACCCTATGCCCTGGCCAGGCAATTAGGGCGGAGCAACTCAGACGAGGTCTTTTCCACCTACCTGGAGGCCTACGCTCGCCTCCAGGAGATGCAAAAGACGGGACAAGCCACCGCTTACCAGGTTCAAGAGCAGGTTCATCAAGCAGAGGAAGCCTTCCTGGATGACTATCGCAAACTGGCAAGCCGGAAGCGATTGGTGATTCTGTTGGATACGGTAGAAAAGGTGCAACACTCTGTTCTATGGCAAAGAGTCATCACTCTACTCTTGCAATTAACCAATACAGTTATCGTGCTTGCCGGGCGGGAGAACGATCAAGTCAGCGCCGACTTACAGGCACGTTTGCGACCGCCAGCCACTGCCGATTTGCTCAAGCTGGAGGATCTGCCATTTGAGGACGCCCTGGCCTATTTCAAGCGAACCCCTTTAGGGCAAAGCATCGCTCGTGACAACCCTGAATTAAGTCACAGTATCTGTCAACTGACCCGTCTTCCCATCTTAATTGACCTGGCCGTAGACTGGCTGCGCGAAGGTCTGCCCTTACCTGAACTGGAACAGCCATGGGAGAATCTGGACGAGAGGGCAATCAGTGAATTACGGCCCAAGTTCGAACAAGCTCTGGTACAAAGGGTGCTGGACTTGGCCGAGCCGACCCACCAGGTCATCCTCTACATGGCCCATGTGTACCATTTCTTTGACAGCAAGATATTGGCGCATTTGACAGATTCTGATGAGGAAACTTGTGCTGAGTCGCTGGCAGGTATGGAGGCGTTCAGCTTTGTTAAGCCACGGCCTGGTGGGGGTGTGACGCTGCACGACGAGATGCAACGCCTGGTTGAAGATCGCGTTTGGCCGTTGGTGGATATGAGGGGGCGGCGGCGGCGCGATCTCAGTTTAAAGATGATAGACTACTTTGAGACACAATTGCCAGTATACCAGGATAGCCCCATCCTGTGGCAGGCCATGGCAGCGGAGCAATTGCATCACTACCTCTACGTTGATGCCGAACAGGGATATGAGAGATTCGACGGGCTCTTTCGAGACGCCTTTGAAAGACACCAGACCGACTTTTGCTCTATGCTGCTGGAATTCCTTCAACCGTTTGAAAGTGCTCTCTCAGCCGAGAAATGTGCCTGGCTAGAAATTGTCAGGGGTGGGTTAGCTATCAAGCTGAACGAGTTAGAAACAGCTCTGGATCTCATCAATCAGGGATTAGTGCATCTCCAGGAACAGGGGGTCAAGAAAGACCTGGATCGGGTCTATAACTCCCTGGGCTACTGTCACCGACTGCTGGGCAACTGGGAGCAGGCCATCACCTATTATGAGGAAGCCCTTAGACATGGCAGGCAAGAAAGAGACGCTGCCCAGCTTGCCGAAACGATGAACAACATTGCCAATATTTGTCGTTTCTATGGAGACTTTGAGCGGGGACTGCGTTATACCAAGGCCAGTTTGAAAATCCGCGAGAAACTTGGCGATAAATTACCCATCGCCAACAGTTGCTACGTACGCGGCATGATCTCGTGGGAGATCGGCAATACAGCCGAAGCAGCCACTTACCTGGAACGTGCCAGGACTCTGTACGAAGAGTTGAATGATCAAATACGTGTCGCCTGGGTAGAAAAATACACCGGCTACTTTCACTACCGTATTGGGGACGTAAATACCGCAACTGAATACCTGGAAAGGGCTGCGGCCGTCTTTCGCGAGCGTAACGTCAAAGACGAACTGGCAGATACCCTCAATATGCTCAGCCGCGTGACCCGTCGTAGCAACGTCGCAGGGCGTGCGGAAAGAGCAATATTTGAAAAAGCAGAGCAATATGCCCGTGAAGGGTTAGAAATTGCCCAGGAGATCGGCGACCATTATAGAATCGCCGAATGCAATCTGTCGCTTTGTGGGCTCTACTACCGGTGGGGAGAAGAGCATCAGATTCACAGTCGTCACGATCAGGCTGAAAAATACTATGGCCTGGCACAAGAACGTTACAGCGAGGGATTCCCTATTGCTCGTGATGGTAACTACATCGACTTGCTCTCTGTGTACCATATGTTCGCCGGCAATGTGGCGTATTATGCAGGCCTGCTTGCATATGAGAATGGAGACGAGGTATCTGCCACTCGAAAATGGGACGAGGCGTTTGGATATTATCTGGAAGAATGCTATATCGCAGCCACTTATAAAGAGGCACGGTTCGACAGGGCGTTGGGTGAAATTGCCTCTCAACTGATGAAGCTACCCATCTCGGAATTGACCCAAAAATATTGTAATGATTTGATCTATCAGTGGAAGAAGCGCGGGCTGGAACACAGATATCCTCAACTGGTAGCCGAGTGCGAACAAATCAAAGAGTTCCTGGATGCACCCGAAGAAGCAGTGGTAATTGAACTCTCGCAAGCGCAAATGGACCTGTCCATAGTGGGTGATTGGCAAGGAACAGTAGAGACAGGTTGGCAATTGCTAAAACACAACCGGGCTTACATTCGTAACCCCGCTGTCGTTCACACACTGAACGCTAGTGCATTCGCTTTACGACAACTGGGACGCTTCTTCGAGGCGCGACGACTCTGCACGCAAAGCTTGCATATCGGAGAAGTGATCGAAGACCAAGACACCATTGCGGAAAGCCACCATGTGATGGGTACAATCCAATGGATTATTGGCAATACGGCCGAGGCCGCCACTCATCTCCGCATTGCCCATGAATTATTTGATGGCTTGAAGAACGCTGTGGGAGCCGCCAGAGTGCGCCGCTACGAAGGTTTTTTGTACTATCGCATCGGCGACCTGGAAAAAGCTCTCGAATTGCTGGAAGACGCACGGATTTGTTTTGAGGAACACGAGCAGCTTATTGACTTGGTCGAAGCCCTGTCTGTAGAAAGTCGCATCCTGGTCGAGTCCGGGCGATATGAACAGGCGAAGCAAGAAGCAGAGCGAGTGAACGAGATAGCGCGAAGGATCGGCAACAATTATGTTATAGCCGAGAACTTGATCGGTCTGTATAAGCTAAACTCCCGGGAAGGGTGCCTTGCCCAGGAGGCCGGCGATCAGGAAATGGCAGCACATTATTCTAATCTAGCCCAGCAATGTCTCCAGGAGGGTGACAAGATTGCTCATAAGTTTGGCTATGATCTGTTGATCAGTGTATACGAAGAAATCGCCGGCAACATTGCTTTTGATGAAAATAGATGGGGTCAAGCGTTTGAATACTATGTAGCAGCGCTGGAACACGGCGCCAGGTTTGAGTACGCCCGACTCCACAGAACACTTGATCCTTGCATTGACCGTCTGGTACAACTGCTAACGGATCAGATTCGCTACTATGCTGACTATGTCATCCGCGAGTGGAAAGCCAGAAAACTGGACACCGAGTTCCCAGACGTAGTCAATATGTTCGAATTGATAAAGGGGTATCGGGAATACGTCTCAACGTTCGAACCGAAGGAGTAACTAGAACATGTCCCACAAGCTTGATGCGGAGAGAATCCTACCACAAGACCCAACACCGTCTAGATTGTCTTCCATTTCTTCGTTCTTGCTTGCAGATTACAAGATATTGGAACCGGTAGAAGTCGAATTGACTAGCCACCCGGTTACCGTAGAAGAATCCCAATTTGAGGCCTTATTGGCAGACGGCCAATGCGAGGTATAGACCAACTGGATATGACCGACCGTCCGCACAATCACAGGCTATACATTCCAACAGCTCCCACAACCTACACGCTGGAGTTGACCTCATACTGCAACAACGCCTGTATAGGTTGTGGGAACGTCTTTTCTCGCAACCTGGGGGAGATGCTGGCTGAGCGGTGGGTGTCCTTGCTCGACCTGTTAAGGCCGCATTTGGTCAATATCCGGGTGACGGGCGGGGAACCCACGCTCCACCGTCAATTTCCCCAGATTATCCAGTCCATTGACCATCTGAACGTTCCATTTGTGCTCTTTTCCAATGGCGTGTGGGAAAATCGCCAAGGGATCATTCAGGCGTTGCTAGATTGCCACAATCTGGACGGGGTGCTGATCTCACTGCATGGCAAAAACAACCAAACGCACCGGCAATTTGCAGGGCACGATTCATTTGCGGAAACAGTACAAAGTATCAAAGAAGCCACACGGGCTGGTTTATTAGTTAATACCAACACCATTCTCACCCGTGCGAATTTTCAAGATGTCGAGGAGATTGCCTGGTTGTCGCTCGATTTGGGAGCCGGCTCTGTCGCATTCAGCCGCTACTATGGCACGCCGACTCCTGTCACTGCCTTGAGCGACAACGAGCTTATGGAGGCCATTGAATCTATTCACACATTGAAAGCAGGCGATGTGCCTGTGCGCTTTAACAACAACGTCCCTGCCTGTTTTAGTGGCTACCCAACCAAGAGTTGCCCTGCTGGTATTACTCACTGCACCATTGATCCACTAGGCAACGTTCGACCTTGCAACCATGCTCCTGTAACCTTTGGCAACCTGTTTGAGCATTCCATCGAGGAGATGTGGCGTTCAGAGAAAGCGCACTGGTGGCGTAACCTGATCCCACAAGCCTGTTATCAGTGTGCAGAATTTGACGGCTGTCGTGGGGGGTGCAAAGCAATGGCCTTGCAATTAGACAGAAGGCGGGACCCGCTGATGCGCAGACCCCTTGTCCAGAAGCTAAAGCGGGACGTTCCACGCAAATTAACACTCTATGAGAAAGCGGTACCGTCCAAGAACTTTAAGATGCGGCAGGAAGACTTTGGCTTCCTGTTAGTTAACCGCAGTCGCATTTTACCGGTTGCCTTGACCGCCGGGCCGTTGCTCGCCTCGCTGGATGGCACACATTCGCTGCGTGCCATTGAACAGCAATTTGGTCAAGAGGGCCTCAACTTTGTCGGCCTAATGTATCGAGAAGGGCTGGTGCGTTTTGATGGATGAACCCTAGCGGGTTGCCGATGCCCAGGCCCCCCTCACCCACTGCAAAGCTCAATATGTGCCGGAAATACAAGCACCGATTCAAAGTCGGTGCTTTCATTGCGTAAATTCAGCAGAACTTAGACATCCAAAGTCTGGGAGACTTCGGATGTCTACTCCGAGAAGGGAAAAGCTATGAAATTGTTTCTCCTACGGCATGGCGAGACGGTTTTCAACGCTCAGAACCGGGCGCAGGGTTTCAGCGACCCGGAGTTGACCGAACTGGGCCGCCGGCAGGCCCAAGCCCTGGCCAATGCCCTCGCCAATGAGAACCTGACGGCCATCTACGCCAGTGACCTGAAGCGGGCTGTGGAAACGGCTCGCATCATCGCCCAGCCCCACGGGCTGTCGGTCCAGATGGACCCTGGCCTGCGCGAGATCAATCAGGGCATCTTTGAGGGGTTAAGCGTCACCGAGATCCGGACACAGCACAGCGAACTGGTGGAGGAATGGATGGCCGCACCTGACCGCTTTGTGATGCCCGAAGGTGAATCGCTGGCTCAAGTGCAGGAGCGGGCCTGGGCCAGCGTGCAGCGCATCGTGGCGACACACCCAGAGGGACAGGTGGCAGCCGTCAGCCACAACCTGACCATCATGGCCATCCTTTGCCGCGCTCTGGCCATGGACCTGGTCCATTTCCGCCGTTTGCATCAGGACGTGGCCGCACGAACCACCATCGAGTTCGGCCCTCGCGGTCCCCAAGTCACCCTGCTCAACGACACCTGTCACCTGAAGGACTTGTTGACTAACTCATAGGAGGATCCCACCACAACCGATGACAACGCAGAAAAAGACTTATCTAGCCCTCGTCATGGTTACCATAATCTGGGGCAACTCGTTCGTCGCCATCAAACACGCTGTCCAGTTCCTGACGCCCATAGAACTGACCATCTTGCGCTTTATCCCGGTGGCCGTCGCCTTTGTCGCTTTGCTTCTGCCCACCCAACGGGCTTTCTTCTGGGCTATGGCCAGGAAAGAGTGGCCGATCTTGATTCTCCTCGGCCTGACAGGCGCTGTGTGCTACAACATTTTTGTCATGATCGGCTCACAGAAGATTGCCGCTGGCACGGTCAGCCTGATTGTGCCCCCTCTGAATCCCATTTTCACCTTTATCTTGTCCATCATCTTTCTCAAGGAACGTTCTACGGTCAAGAAGATGATGGGGCTGGTCCTCGCTTCCATCGGACTGTACATCATCGTCCGCTATGCCAGCGGCGAGCGTATCGTCTTGAGCTATCTCCGCTACGTTTTGATCACCATGCTGGCCCCCCTCTGCTTTGCCTTTTACACCATCCTAGGCAAGCCCCTGGTGGCCAGATACCCTCCCTTGCAAGTCACCGGTGGGGCTATGATAGCCGCCGTCATCCCCCTCCTCTTCCTGATAGACGGCGACCTCGTCGCCAAGCTGCCCACTTTGCCCGCTAGCGTATGGCTCAGCATCGCCTTTCTGTCTTTTCTCTGCACGGTCTTTGCTTTCGTGGTCTGGTTTTGGGCTTTGCAGCAGATGGAGGCCAGCCAGGTGAGCAGCTTTACTTACCTGGTGCCGTTATTCGGGGTGTCTTTCAGCCAGGTGATTCTGGGTGAGTCCATCACCCCGGCTCTGATCATCGGCGGGGCTGTCCTCCTGAGCGGCGTCTACATCGTCAACCGCCCCTAGCTTGATTTCTTGAAATCCACAAACCGGTAGCCCACCCCTCGCTCGGTGAGGATGTACTTGGGGTGTGATGGGTCGGGCTCGATTTTCTGGCGCAGATAGGTGATGTACAAGCGCAGGAGATGGCTCTCCTCACGGTATTCGTGACCCCAGACCTTGGCCAGGAGCATCTCGTGGGTCATCACCCAACCGGCGTTTTTGACCAGGTGGTAGAGCAGACGGTACTCGGTGGGGCGCAACTTGACCTGCTCCCCCCGCACGATCACCTCGCGCCGCTGGAAATCAACCTGCAAGTCCCCGTCAATGACGGTGGCCGTCTTCTCCAGCGGCGCAGCCATCTCTGCCCGGCGCAACACAGCCTTGATGCGGCTGGCCAGTTCTCGCGGTGAGAAGGGCTTGGTGACATAGTCGTCGGCCCCTAACTCCAGGCCACGGATGCGGTCATCCTCCTCGCCTTTGACCGTCAGCATGATGACCGGCACAGTAGAGACCTCGCGGATGCGCTCCAGGGCCTCGAAGCCGTCCATTTCGGGCATCATCACGTCCAGCAGCACCAGGTCAGGCAGTTCGTCGCGCACCTTTTCCAGGGCATCCAGGCCATTGGTGGCCTCACTGACCCGATAGCCCTCCAATTCCAGGTTCATGCGCACAAACTTGACCATGCGCGGCTCGTCGTCTACTACCAGAATAAGCCTGTCTTCTGCTGACACGCTTCCCTCCTCACAAGTCTCTGCCTTCCAGTCACTGGGCCACGTATAGCCCCTTCTGTCAACGGGGTTTTCCCAATCTTCTCACCTGCCCCAGTGGCGCAGGCGGGCGACATCAGCCGGCCATGGAGAGCGCTGCCATCGCCCGAAACACCCTGTAAACAGTGGGCATATCCTCACCGGTCCATTCAACGGTGCGGCCATCCACCCGTTGGCTGGCGGGCACCAACACGGCCATGTCGGCGTGGGTAGCACGCTGGAAGACAATCTGCAGCGTGATAGGCGACGGCATGACGAAAGGTGGGACAGCCAGCCTCAGGGCGCGCTCGGCCGCCTGGCGAATGCGTTGATGCGCTACCTCTGGATGCAGGCACTGAGCCGCGCTGCGCGTCACGCCATCCTTGACCGCTACCGTCTCGATCTCACCCAGCAGCGCGTGGGCTTCCTCGGTCACAGCCCGGTCGCCCGCGACCAGGGTGACTGGCGCACCATAGGCACCGGCCAGCGCTGCATTGAGCCCCGCTTCGCCCACCGCCCGGCCGTTGAGGCGCAGCGCGACCACATGGCTGTTCCAGGTGTGCTCCAGCACCGCCGCGCCTGCGCCCGATGCAGCGTGGTAACCGACGAAAAAGACGACGTCCACCTCAGGACCGATGCCCTGCATCATACCGAAGGGCTTGGGGCTGCCGGAGATCAACTCTGCGGCCGGGTTCAACTCCTCGATCAAGATGTTTGCCATCCCGCCGTGGCTGTCGTTGACGACGATCCGATCGGCGCCACTAGCCAGCGCACCCTCAATGGCCGCGTTGGCCTCGGCGGTCATCAGCTTGCGAAAGCGCTCGTACTCCTTGTGGCCGGACGAGGTGTGATCACCCATCACCACGCCAGAGATGCCTTCCATATCTACAGAGATCAACACGTTCATTACATTCCTCCATTGCATATTTTCAAAAAGTGATCAATGCGGCGATTACCCTCTGCGATAGACCTTCTCACACCACCCACGGACGGCCACGATCGAGCCGATCACGACTGCCCATCCGCCGAGCAGGACCAGAACAGACATCCCACCGGGGGCGCCAGTCTCAGGCAAGACTTCTGGCACAAATAGCGACGTGGGGGTGAGTGTGGGTGTAGCCGCAGGAGTCGCTGTAGGAGTGGGGGTAGCAGTTGGCCAGGGCGTTGGCGTCGGTGAAGGAGGAGGGGACGGCGGTGGGGGCGGGGACGTCGGCGTGGGCGTCGGCGTATCTTCGATGATCATGATGGGCACCTGGTCAGCGCCGGCACCCAGATCATTTTCGTATTGGTCTCTGGCGCCAGTCACCTGGGCGCTGTTGAGGGTGCTGGTGGCCGGCATGAGGGCCGTAAAGATCGTGGTGACGGTCACCGCACTATCTGGCGGCACGTCGCCCAGGGGCACAGTCAAGTCGAACCAACTGATGACACCGCTTGCTGTCAACACCAGGCTGGGCGTGGGAACGGCTCGGTGGAAGAGCAGGACGGCCGGATCGTAAGTATCCTCCAGAGGCAGAAAGGTCAGCGTCGCTGCACCATCATTGGTGATGGTGATGGTAAAGGTTATGGGCGAGTTGACGCGCAGTGTCGCCGTAGGCGGGTCGAGGCTCTTTTGTACCGGTGTGCTGCCCCCCACCGTCTCGCCCCCGTCGCTGCCATCAGCTTCTCCTGTCTGCTGTCCGCTGTCACCCTCGGCCCCTGCCACACGGGCAGCGTTCACAGTAGCCGCCGTGGGGTGGACAGCCGTAAACCCGAGGGTAACAGTGATGGTCTGACCCGGCGAGAGGTCTCCAAAGGTATCGGTGAGATCGAACCATAGCAACTGGCCGGGGTTGGTGTTGGTCATCACCCCATCCGGAGGCGGGACAGCATCGGCGTAAGCCAGAATGTAGGAGTCGAAGGTATCGCTCAGGGGCAATGTCACGATGGTAAAGCTCACCTCGCTGCGGATAGCGATGGTAAAGGTGAGATATTCGCCGACGCGGACCACGGGCGTGGCGCGCCCCAGTCGCTTGTCAACGACCAGGCCACCACCCTGAGCCTGACTCACCCTGGTCAGCCAGAACAGGCAGACCCCCAGGACAAAGGCGGTCAGCAACAGCAATATGGCCAGCGTCCGCTTCCTTATGGCAACAGATATTTGAGAAGGCATCATTTTCTTCACCGCTTTCAGCTACTGACGTGGCAGTGTGAAGTAGAACGTTGACCCCTGGCCAGGCGCACTTTCCACCCAGATACGTCCTCCATGAGCCTCGACAATAGCCCGACAGAGGTAGAGGCCCAGGCCCATGCCCTGGGTGCGGCGGCGCAGACCGGAATCCAGCCTATAGAAACGTTGAAAGAGGCGGGATTGCTCATCCAGAGGGATACCGATGCCCTCGTCGGCCACGTAAACGGTCAACTTGTCCCGATCGGCGTAGCCCCCCAGCCGTATGGTCCCCCCCTTGGGGGAGTACTTGATGGCATTGTTGACCAGGTTGGAGAGCACCTGGCGCAGCCGTTCCTGGTCCGCTGTGATGGGCGGGAAATCGAGGGGAAAATCCAGCTCAAATTGATGGATGTCGGTCTGGGGATGAAAACCTTCCACCACCCTTTGAGCCAGCTTGGGAATGTGCACATCGCCCATCTCCAGCCTGAGGCTGCCGGTTTGAGCGCGGGAGGCATCCAGAAGGTCGCTGATCAGCCGATTCAGGCGGTCGCTTTCCTCCTCGATGATGGCCAAACCCTCCCGCACCGTTTCCTCATCCCACTGAGCATCCTCACGTCGCAGGGTGCCAGCATACCCCTTGATAATGGAGACGGGAGTCTTCAGTTCGTGAGAAATCACCGAAATGAAGGTGGACTTTATTTCCTCCGCCTCACGGAAACGGGTGATGTCGTAGACGTTGGCAATGATGTTGATGAGCCGTTCCTCGTCGTCATAGAGGGGTGAGTAGGTGATGCCCACGCTGACAACTGCTCCGCCAGCCCGCTCAATGTCCCCCTCGACGTAGAGATCGGCATCTGGGGAAAGGCCGCGCAAGGGACAGTCGCCCCTGCAGATGTCCTCGCCCTGGCTGCCATGCAACTGCAGCACCTCGTGGCACGGTCGGCCAATGGCGTCTTCGGGCCGCCAGCCAGTCATGGCTGCCAGGGCGCGGTTGAAAACGGTGATACGCCCCTGGCAATCGAGGATCATCACGCCGTCAGCCGAGTGTTCGATGATGGCATCCAGTCGCCGCTTCTCAGCCGAGACCTGTTGATAAAGGCTGGCGTTGCGCACGGCAATGGCGGCCTGGTCGGCAAAGCTGGAGAGGACCTGGCGGTCGTTGGCCGAAAAGGCCGCGTCACTGGTGCGGAAGACATAGATGACACCGATGAGTTCTTCTTCGATCACCAGCGGCAGAGCGACCACCTGGCGCAGGGTTATACCAGCCGCTGCCGCCACCATCCCCAACTTTATTTGCAAGTCCGGGATCTGCCAGCGGGAGAGGTGAGCCCGTCCGGTCAGATGAGGGATGTCATCCAGGAGAGGGGAGAAGAGGGGTAAGATCTGCCCAGGCAGACCGTAACTGGCCCGCACGTGGAAGCTGTCGTCATCCTGGCGCAGGGCAATCAAGCCCCCATGGCCTCGCGACATTTCCACCGAGTTCTCAAGGATCAGGCGCAACACCGAAGGCAGATCCAGTTTGGACGTCATGGCCCGGCTGATTTGAAGCAGATATTCGCGTTGGCGCAACTGGTAATCCTGCATACTTTTCCCTCGATTCAGGCTTCTTCAACCACTGTTGCGGTACAGGTACTATACCTCATTTCGTCTCTTAAGTCAACCATCTGAGGCGTATTTCTCAGCCAGAGACCGCCAAGAACTGGATTCGCAAATGGGAACGTATCACTATTCCGTTGCCCATGATGATCCCCAATGAGCTAACAGGGTACGTCCCCAGGTTGTAACACTACCCAAGTCGCTCTTGACATTTTGCCAAAAGGATGATATAATCAAGGAGTATACATAGATATTCTATGTATATCGGCTGTGGCCAAAGCCGCTGCGAAGAGAGGGGACCCTGCTGGTGAGCCCCGCGCAGCAGACTGAACTAACATAACCTCAGGAGGTGCACAAACATGGAAAACACGAGTCAGATCGGCAGAATGAAAACCAAGTCCGGCCAGACGTTGGACCGGCTCTTCAAGGTGGCTGTCATCGTGATCGCGGCCTTTATTGTAGGGATCACGCTCCTGGTCGTGGGCCGTATGGCCGTCTACAAGATCCACGCCTACGAGCGGGGCCTGCACCTGCGCGGCGGGCGTTTCATTGGAGAGGACCAGCCCGGTTGGCACGTGCAGATCCCTCTTGTGGACACAGTCATCATCGTCCAGGTCAGCGAGCGGCTGGGTTACGTCGAGCGCATCGCGGCCATGACTTCTGATGATGTGACCATGGTCGTCTCTCTACAATACACCTACGTTGTCACCAACGCTCCTCGTTTTGCTCTGGAAGTGAGCGATCCGGATCGGATCGTCTTCGAGTTCGTGCAGGGCAAGCTGCGGGACGTGGTCAATACCAAGACCATGACTGAGGTAATGCACAGCCGGGCTGAGATGAACCGGGAGATCATGGAGGCTCTCAAAGCCAAAGAGGAGCAGTACGGCGTGCGGTTTGTCACCATCCAGATGCAGAGCGCCTCGCCGCCGGACGAGGTGGTGCAGGCCATCAAGGACCGCATGGTGGCTGTGCAGCGCCAGGAGCAGGCTCAGGCCGAGGCTGAGCAGACCAAAACCAAAGCCGACGCCGAGTTCTACGCCGCCCAGAAACGGGCCGACGCCGAGTTCTACGCTGCCCAAAAGCAGGCCGACGCCGAAGCCTACCAGATCACCCAGACAGCCGGTGCGCAGCAGGCCGCCATTCGCATCATCCTGGCCGAACTGGACCAGCGCGGCGACATTGGCCAGAAGTATATCGAGTTTATGATCGTCCAGGAACTGAAAGAGAACAGCAAGTGGATCATCGGCGGCGAGGGCGCGCCGATCATTGACCTGCGAGAGACACCGTAAGAGGAGCGCTCTATGAGACGTTTGATCTTGTTGATCGTTCTGTCATTGCTGGCTTTGTGTGTCTTGACCGGGCTGGTGCGTTCCAGCCCACGGGGCACCATCCAGCAGGCAGAGCTGGCAGAGAAACGGGTCTATGCCTACCGCGACTGGCAGAGCGTGGGGGTGATTCTGCATAGTGGGGATCGCTTCACTATCAAGGCTGAAGGAGAGTGGCTGTACACTCCCATTGGTGGCTACAACGGCCCTGAGGGGCACAAAGTCTACTGGGCGCCAAACTTTTACCCGCTGCCGGGCGGCCCCCGCGGGGGCTGCCTCATTGGGCGCATCGGTGAGGGCGGGCAGCCTTTTTACGTGGGCAGGCACCACGTGTCTACGGCCGTCTCCGACGGCACCCTCTACCTGCGCGTCAACGACGACCTCCTCGGCGATAACAAGGGCTTTTTGACTGTCGTCGTCACGGTGGAAAAGTTTGAGATTGAGGAATAGTTTTCTCAAGCAAAACCCCCTTCTGTGTGAAGGAAGGGGGTTTCTCTAACTTTGGCAGATAAAGCCTACCCGATGCTGGTCAAGATCTCCCAGATGGCTTCAACGACGTTGACGTAGAAATTGCCTCCCAACTGGCGAAAGATCTGAAAGGGATACTCCGGTGCGCCGAAGAAGGGCCGCAGGGTCCAGGCCATCTGGGTGCCGACAAAGCCGTAGACAAAGATCCACATCCACAGAATAAAGCCCCTGACCGTTCGCTTGTCTTCCTGCTGGACGTGGTGCATCCCGCTCACCAGAAAGGTCAGACCGAAGAAACCGGTCAGGGCAAAAATAGTTACATTGAGAAGTTTGAAGAATTGGTAATTAGGCGCAGTCAGCCAAAAGAACAGGCTGATGGGCGCGAAGGACAGGGTGAGGACAGCCGTTACGGTGATGGCCGTCAGGATCAAAGCCAGGGTCTGGGGCAAAGTGAGCCTGGAGCCGAAGAACAAGTTGAAGAAGTAAAGCGTCGGCAGGCAGATGACCAGGGTGATCAGAAAGAGGATGGGCAGTTTGATGGCTGAGGAGAGGGCCTGTAGGGCGCTGTTGGAGGAACCTATCACAGCACCGTACAGAGCAAAGAAGGAGACGGAACTGATCAGCATGTCGCGGATTTTTGTCGTGACCTCATTACTCGCCTGGATCTCGTCGAAAAAACCCTTGCGATTGCGCAGGATATGTTCAATGACGGTGAAGGCTTCCATAAGCTTTTGAGTGTTCTCCTTGGAAATGGAAATTTGTGGTCGAAGCGGTGATTTCTATGTGCCGATCTCTGCGATGGCGATGACGCTGAAAAAGGCCCAGGCCGCATACCCGTAGCGCCAGCGGTGCATGGTCAGGCCGGGCACCAGAAGGGCCAGCATGGCCAGTGCCCCAAAGATAATGGGGGTGGGGTTCCCTTGCCAATGGCCTATGCTGGCCAGCAAAGGCAAGGCGACCCATTTAAAGCTCAATGTCAGAGCTACTGGCAGGCATGAGGCCAGGATGGCTTCATTGACCGAGCTAGAGTGCACCCGTCGCATCAATCCGGCTACCTCCCGTGCATTACCGAACCGCTCGATGGCCAGGCGCTGGCTTTCCTGTACGCACAAGCCCTCGGCTTGGAGCGCGACCGCGGATTCCTCCAGGTGGCTGCGGACCTCTTTCAGAATCTCTTCCTCGGTAGTGGCATCCACGCTCAAGTGCCGGCGTAGCTCTTGCAGGTAGGTTTGAATCTCCGTCATGCTCTCTGGCCTCCTTGCGTGATCCGTGTCAAATACCCCGTTTGGGTGAGCGGACGAAGCTCTGGTTCTCTCCTACATTGTACCTGACCTGGCTCCCTGAACGTTCTCCAATATAGCCAGGATCTTGCGCGAAAAAGTGGTCCACTCGGCAGCCACGTCAACCAAGGCCCTCTTGCCCTTCTCGGTGATGTGATAGTACTTACGCGAAGGACCTTCGGCCACGATCTGCCACTCACCGCGTAAAAGCCCCTCCTTTTCCATGCGGTGCAGGGCCGGATAGAGGGTGCCTTCCTTGAAATCAAAGTAGCCGTCGCTGCGACGCCCCAACTCCTGGGCGATCTGATAACCGTACATGGGCCGCTCGGCCACCAGACTCAGTATCAGTACCGTGGTGCTCCCTTTCCTCATATCTCTAGCCGGTGACATGTCTCTCCCCCTTACTTTCCCCTCAATGCTACATAGACTATCTATATACCTGGCTAAATTATAGCACTTTTCAGGCGAAATGTCAAGAGTGGCTTGCTTTCCATCGTCAATTTCCTGATTCTTCTACTGTAATTCCTGAAAAGGAAAAGCCCCAGGCGGTCAGCCTGGAGCTTTAATAGAGCACTATGTGCCACTATTCCCCGATAATCTTGACCAGCACACGTTTCCGCCGCCGACCGTCAAACTCCCCGTAGAAGATCTGCTCCCAGGGGCCAAAGTCCAGACGGCCATTGGTCACGGCAACGACCACCTCGCGGCCCATGATCTGCCGCTTGAGGTGAGCATCTGCGTTGTCCTCGCCGGTACGATTGTGGCGGTACTGGCTGACCGGCTCGTGAGGTGCCAGTTCCTCCAGCCAGTCCTCGTAATCCGCCAGGAGGCCCCGCTCATCATCGTTGATGTAAACCGAGGCAGTAATGTGCATGGCATTCACCAGCACGAGCCCCTCCTTGATGCCGCTTTCGCGCAGGCAGTCTTCAATCTGAGGGGTGATGTTGATGAAGCCACGACGGCTAGACACGTTAAACCACAGTTCTTTTCGATAGCTCTTCATAAGGATACCCCTCTTTCCCTCTCAGGGCTGTTTTATCCAGACAGGATCCCAGTCGTTATAGGCGTTGTTGCTGACGTTCCGCTTGTTGCGACCGTCGGCGTTCATCACCCAGATCTGACGGGAGCCGCCCCCGTGCACGGCCCAGTAGACGATCTGGGTGCCATCAGGCGACCAACTGGGACGTTTGTCATAATCTGGATTGTCGGTCAACTGCCTCTCTTCATAGGGCTCGTTGACGTTTTGCGTCCAGATATCGGTGTTACCCATACGGGTTGAGACGAAAGCGATGCGGTTCTGGTCAATGGGTGCCCAGGCGGGTTCTTGGTCAATTTCAGAGTTGGAGGTTATCCGATAGTCGGGTGGTGTCCCGGCAACGTTAACTCTCCAGATATCCACGTTGTTGTCAATTTCCCTCACCTCAAGCCTCCATCGGCCATCTGGCGAAATGATTTCCAACGCCAGAGCGTTGTCATACACCGATTTATCATCCAGCCTCCTCTGGTCGCTGCCATCGGGGTTCATGACGTACAACGCTTCCCCTCCTTCTCTGTCAGACCAGAAGACAATCTTGTTTTGGTAGCTGGTGATGGCCGGTGGCTTGGGCGGTTTCAACGTCGGCGTGGGTGTCAGAGTCGGCGTGGCCGTAGGCGCCGGTCTGGTTGGAGTAGGGGTCGGTGTGGACGTCGCTTGGGCCGGTGTAGGGATAGGGACGGCTGTAGCAGGAACAGTCGGTGTCGGGAGCACAACAGCAGTAGCAGTTGGCTCGGCTTCCGTGGGCACAACCGTTGGCGACGGCGTATCCGAAGCCCTGGATACGACCGTGCCCCCGACCACCCCGGCCACTGTGGGCCTGCCCGTGGGTAGACCCCCATCTCCCATGGCCGCTACGATCACGATGACGGCCAGGACGACCACCGCCAGCAGGCCTGCGCCCAGGATGGCTATCAGTGGAAGCCTCGAAGGCCCAGGACGCCGCTCTTCTGCAGGGGGTACAAAGAAGGGCTCTGGAACGGCCGCGGGCGGAGCAGCTACGTATGGCGGCGGGGCTGGTGGTGTCCAACGCTCGACGATGGGCGCTCCACACGCGCTGCAGAAGCTCATATCCGGCGACACCTTGGCTCCACATTGGGCACATCTCAGCTCTACCTCTGGCTCTTCTGCCACCTCGCGGATCTCTTCTGGCATAACCGAGATGGCTGTCGGCGCTTCCCCCACAGCCGCTGCCTGGAACGCTTCAGCCAGGGCGCGGCTCAGCTCGCCGGCCCGGCTGTATCGGTCCTCGGGCTTTTTGGCCATGGCCTTGAGCAAGACTTGTTCGACACTCTCCGGGATGTCCGCGTTGACCGACCGGGGAGGGGGCAGCGGTTCGCTGATGTGCTTCATGACGATGGCCATAGGGGTTTTGGAAGTAAAAGGTACCCGGCTGGTGAGCATCTCATAGAGCACCACCCCCAGAGAGTAAACATCGGTCCGGCCGTCCACCGCCAGGCCCTGGCCCTGTTCGGGCGACATGTACTCGGGCGTACCGACAAAGCCAGTGATGGTCTGTCGGGGGCTCTCGATCATGAAGGCCAGCCCGAAATCGGACAGAACGGCCTGACCCTCAGAAGTGAGGAGGATGTTGGCTGGCTTGACATCGCGGTGGATGATCCCCCTGTCGTGGGCGTAATCGAGGGCCTCTGATACCTCTCCAATGAAGCGCTGGATTTCACTGAAGGGCAGCATTTCATCCAGGGCTTTGAGCCTTTGAAGCTCATCCCTCAGGGTCAGGCCATCAATAAACTCCATGACGATGTAATAGAACTCGGCCTGGTGGCCAAAGTCAAAGATCTGGACGATGTGCGGGTGGCGGAGGCTGGCTGCGGCCTTGGCCTCGCGCCGGAAACGGCCCAGGAATTCCTCGTCGGCGGCTACCGTGGGATGGAGGAGCTTGACCGCCACGTAGCGCTCGAGGTCAGGCTGAACGGATTTGTAGACCCTGGCCATGCCGCCTTTACCGATCAGTTCGGTGAGCTCGTAGCGGCCCAAGATTCGGCCGACCATACTGTCTTCCATAAGTCAACACCTCTCTTTCCGTATACCACACCCTGCGGCGTATAGCAAACCAACCAGGCCACTGAGCGCCTTCTACGTCCCTGTATGGCCAGCAGTTGCCTGGGCGAATTCCTCGATGGCCAGCGCGGAGAGCCTGTGCTCGGCCATCTCCTCGATCAACTGCAAAGGGATGGTCACGTGATGGGCGCCATGGAGGATGGCCTCCACCACCTCAGCCGGGGTCTTGAGGCTGGCCGCTACGATCTCGGTGCCGCTGCCCGCTCGCTCCACAATGCCCGCCATCTGGTACACCAGGGCTAGGCCATCGCCGCAGAGGCGCGTGGCGCGGTTGACGTAGGGGATGACGTAGCGAGCGCCCGCCTGGCAGGCCAGATAGGTCTGGGCGGCGCTGAACACAGCCGTCAGGGCACAGGGGACGGTGTCAGCAAGCTGGCTGGTCAGTTGCAATCCCGTGAGATTGCAGAGGACCTTTATCACAACGCGCCCCGGGGCGATGGCGTGAAACCGTTCCGCCTCTTCCTGCATCTCGCGCAAGCTGCTGGCTGCCAACTGGTGGAAGACGGGCCCCCGACAGAGGGAGCACAACTCCGAGATCACATCGTAGGCCAGCCTGTCGGTGCGCGCCATCAAAGTGGGGTTGGTGGTGACGCCCGCCACAAAGCCCATCTGCATGGCCCGCTTGGCTTCCTTCACCTCGGCTGAATCCAAAAAGAGTGCCATTGTCTCCCTCCTCATAGAACGTCGCCCATAGCCTGCCACGTATTAGTGGTCACAATGGACAAACATTCCCCTTTGCCCTCACTGCCCGTATTGTGTTAGTATGTTAGTAGCAAGCTCCGAGGGACGCCTCGGACTTGCGGCCGGGCGCGTCTGGTGGCATACTTATCGCTGTTGAGGAACGGGGACGTATGCTCCA
>Ga0180438_10003813_pt1 | contig 22335 bp, 14 predicted proteins | sample SS_ome_12_FD_132455 | JGI IMG/M metagenome (GOLD analysis project Ga0180438, IMG submission 132455) | Hypersaline lake sediment archaeal communities from the Salton Sea, California, USA - SS_3_D_2 metaG | ecosystem: Environmental > Aquatic > Non-marine Saline and Alkaline > Hypersaline >...
ACGCATGCTCTTCCCAAGCCATTCGCGCGCAGGTCTTGCGCCTGACCTGGCCGGTGGTGATCGAACAGACGCTCGGCATGACCGTGGGCCTGGCCAACACGTACGTCGTCGGCCACCTGGGAGCGGCACCACTGGCCACCGTCGGCCTGTGCACCCAATTGTCCAACCTCATGATCGCCCTCTTCAGCGGCGTGGGTGTGGGCAGCACGGCGCTGGTGGCCCGTCACGTGGGGGCGGGCGAGCGGGAGGAGGCGGAGCGCACAGCAGGGCAGTCGCTCCTACTGGCGCTGGCCGTAGGGCTGATCGCCGCGGCGCCCTGCCTTTGGTGGGGACATTCGCTGCTGACCGCGCTGGGCGGCGACAGGAACGTGGTCTCGCTGGGCCAGGCCTACCTGCAGGCAGCGGGCACGACGATGCCCCTGATGGCGATCCTCTTCATCGGCAACGCCGTCCTGCGCGGCGCGGGAGACACCCGCACGCCGATGGCGGTGATGGGGCTGGTCAACCTGATCAACGTCTCCGTCTCCTGGAGCCTCGTCCGCGGACTGGGGCCGTTTCCGGCGCTGGGCGTGCTGGGGGCCGGCATCGGCTCGGCGGCCGGCGTCGGAGCCGGGGGCCTGATCGTGGCGCTGATCCTGCTGCGGGGGAGGTCCGCCGCCGGTTTCCGGGTGACGCCCAGCGCATTGCGATTCCACCGGTCCCGCACCCGGCGCATCCTGCGCATCGGCGTGCCCGCCGGAGGCGAGCAGATGGTGATGCGGCTGGCCCAGTTGGTGATGGCCTTCATCGTGACCCAATTGGGCACCACCGCCTACGCCGGCCACCAATTGGGCATCCAGTTGTTGTCGGCAGCCTTCATGCCCGGCTTTGCCTTCTCGGTGGCGACGACGACGCTGGTGGGACAGGAACTGGGGCGCGGAGCACCCAGACGGGCCGAGGCCTGTGTGTACAGCGCCTGTTGGATGGCCGTGGCGTTGATGTGCTCCGCCGGTCTCGGCGGCTTCCTGCTGGGCCGGCCGCTGCTCCAGGCATTTACCTCGGACGCGGCGGTCACCGCCCAGGGGCTATATGCCGTGCAAGGATGTGCGCTGATCGAGCTGCCGCTGGCGTGGTACTTCGTCCTCGCCGGCGCGCTGCGCGGCGCGGGCGACACCCGCTTCGTGCTCCTGACACAGGCCGTGTGCATCTGGCTGATCCGGCTGCCGCTGGCCCACCGGCTGGCGCTCACCTTTGGCTTAGGGCTCGGTGGGGTGTGGGCGGCCATGATCCTGGACATGGCGGCGCGGGCAGCGATGTTGGCCCTGCGCTTCCGCAAAGGGGCGTGGAAGTGGCTTCGGGTGTAGTGGTCGGGTGGTCGAATGGTCAAGTAGTCAAATGGTCGGGTGGTCGAGTGGTCGCGGGATCGGAGGCGGCCATCTTTCTACACAAGTCGCAGCTTACGAGGATATGAAAGGAAGCATGATAGCAGGCTATAAATCACACACATCCGCTGGAAGATCCCGTTACACTTCAGCTCCTAGCCCTCACTTTGCTTCAGCTCGAAGCCCCCGTCCCGGGGGCGTCCGCTGCAACGGGTCAGACGCACTTGCCACCCCACCGCCGCCTGAGACTTCCCCGAGACGCGGGACGCGGATTCCGGGTAGCAGATCCATCATCCCTCCCCTAAACCACGCAATCCGTCTGCTACTGATCGCTGCGCTCCTGGCCTCCCTGTTGCTCAACCTTGCGCCGGCGCAGACGACTGTCGCGGCCGGCGTTCCCGACTACCGGTTCGGCGCAGTCGAGACGCACGCTGCCTCGGCCGCCGCGACTGCCCTGGGCGTGGGATGGACCCGCGTCACCTTCCGCTGGAACGAGATCCAGCTCAACGGTCCCGAGGAGTGGAACGATGGCCCGATCTCCGACGCAGCGCTGGCCAAGGAACTGGCCTGCGGCCGGCAGGTCGTCGGCCTGATCGTCACCACGCCCGGCTGGGCCACCGACGTAGGCATCGGCCCCGGCGTCCCCCAGGGCCTGTATCTGCCCAACGACGACCCCCACAACTACTGGGCCAACTTCGTCCGCACAACCGTCAGCCGGTACGCCGGTCGCATCGACCATTGGATCATCTGGAACGAGCCGGATATCCCAAACTCGCAGCACATGAGCTGGGGGGGCTCCGTCGAGGACTTCGTCCAGTTGCTGCGCGTGGCCTACACTGTGGCCAAGGAGACCAACCCCAACGCCGTCATCCACATGTCGGCCGTGACCCACTGGTGGAACGAGCACTGGTTCGGCCAATTCCTGGATACGCTGGTTGCCGACCCCAACGCGGCAGCCAACAACTACTACTTCGACGCCGCCACGCTGCACATCTACTTCCAGCCCGAGACCGTCTACGACCTCACGGCCCATTATTACCGCCTGCTGCACAACCGGAACATCTACAAACCCATCTGGATTGCGGAGACCAACGCCGCCCCCTCGCAGGATCCCGCCTGGCCGGTGCCAGACGCCCAGTTCAACGTCAGCCTTGAAGAACAGGCATTCTACATCCTGCAATCCCTCAGCCTGGGGATCGCGGCGGGCGCCGAGCGCATCGCGGTCTACAAGATGGCCGACACGGAGACCGACCGGGCCGCAAACCCGGAGCCCTTCGGGCTGGTGCGCATGGACGGCAGCCGCCGCCCGGCCTTCAGTGCCTACCGGGTGGCCATGAACTACCTGTCCGACTTCCGCGGCGGCACGTGGGACCGGCGCGACGAGATCTCGGCCGTGACGGTCGACCGGGGCACGCGGACGACGACGGTCCTCTGGGCGCGCACGCCCGAGCCACAGACGGCGATGATCGCGGCCCGGACAAACCGGGCTCTGCTGGTCGACGTCTGGGGCTCCGCCTACTACGTCTATCCCGAGCGGGGCTACTATTTCGTCGACCTGCCGGGGGCCAACTGCGCGCAGGGCTGCCTCATCGGAGGCGCGCCGTACATGCTGGTCGAGGAGGCATCATCGGGCGCTAACACCGCCCCTCCACCCGCCTCGCCGACCCCGCCGCCGATGGCGGTCGCGGACAGCGGCGTCACGCCCGACCCCGACACACTGCCCACGCCCACGGCTACCTTCACGCCGACGCCGACCCCGACGCCGACCCACACGCCAACCGCCACGCCCACACCTACGCCCACCGACACGCCGACGGCCACACCCACGCCCACCGAGACACCCACGCCGACCGCTACCGCCGTGCCCACCCCGACCTGTACTCCCTCGCCCACGCCCACGCCCGCCCCACTGGCACAGCTCGCCGAACTCTCCGGCCAACCGTGGCTCCTCGGCGGCATCGGGGCGCTCGTGCTAATCGGCCTTGCCATCCCGCTGAGTCGCCGCCGTCGCCATCCACCGGACGAGGAGTAGGCCGTAGGTCACGCTGCAACGTAACGCCTGCAAGAGACTGCCCGTTGCTGTAGAGCAGCACCAGGAACACGCACACATCCCCCACAAAGGAGACAGCTACGATGAAAATCGCCTTCATCGGCGGCGGCAGCGTCCAGTGGACGCCCAAACTCGTGACCGACGTGGCGTTGAACGAGACGCTGGCGGGCGCCGAACTCGTGCTGCACGACATCGACGCAGACGCGCTCGACCTGCTCGCCCGCGCCTGCGAGCGCATCGTCGAACAGGTGGACGGGAGACTCCGCGTCGCCGCCACGATCGACCGGGCCGAGGCGCTGCGCAACGCCGATTTCGTGATTCTATGCGTGGCAATCGGGGGCCTGCGGGCCATGCGCAACGACCTGGAGATCCCGGCGCACTACGGCGTCCACCAGTCGGTCGGCGACACAGTTGGGCCGGGAGGGCTGGCGCGCGGTCTGCGCCACGTTCCCTTCGCCATCCAGGTCGCCCGCGACATAGAGCGGCTGTGCCCCAACGCCTGGATGCTCAACGTGACCAACCCGATGACAACCATCTGTCGCGGCATCACGCGCGCGACGGCCGTTCGCACGATCGGGCTGTGCCACGAGGTGACCGGTGTGAGCCAACACCTCGCGGCCCTGTTCGACGTGCCCGTCGACGCGGTCACGCTCGAGGTGGCGGGCATCAACCACCTGCCCGCCATCTTGCGCTTCGACGCCGGCGGGCGCGACGGGCTGGAGATGGTGCGCGACCTGGTGGCCAGGCGCGGGGCGTTTGCATTCGTCGACGAGGTCACGCTCAACACCGTCTTCGACGTGTTTATCGACCGGCTGGCGGTCAAGCTGACGCTGTTCGGGCAGCTCGGCGTGCTGTTCGGCGCGGGCGACCGGCACGTCGCCGAGTTCCTCCCCGGCTTCCTGGCGGAATCGAGCCAGCGGGGCCGGCGCTACGGCGTCGTGCTGACGGACGTGGACCAGCGCGCGGAGATGGCCCGCCTGCGCCGCGCGCAGATCGAGCGCTTCGTCGCCGGAGGGTCCGAGAAACTGGAGCACTCGGCCGAGCAACTGGCGCCGGCGATGGCCGCCCTGGCCGGCGGACCGGCGGGCCGGTTCGTCGTCAACGTGCCCAACTGCGGCCAGATCGACGACCTGCCGCGCGACGCGGTCGTTGAGTGCATCGCGGAGGTCGACAGGCTGGGCGTGCGGCCTATGGCCGTCGGCGCGCTGCCGCGCCCGGCCTACGCCGTGATGGCGCCCCACGTCGCCCGCCAGGAGGCGATCGTCGAGGCCGCGCTGACCGGACGCCGCGAGCCGGCGTTGGCCGCGCTGGCGACCGACCCGCTCATCCGCGATCCCGCGACGGTCGCACCCATGCTCGACGAACTGCTAGCGTCGAACGCCCGCTTTATGGACCTGGAGTTCCTGGGAGAGGGCGTCACGTTCAACGCTATCGAATGAGTCGACCCAACCTTGCGAAGGTCAGGTAGGCTCATTGTCGTCCGGTATGTTTTCCCCTCACACCGCGTCGTCCGATTGCACGGCTCTGCGTAGCCTTCGCAAGGTTGGCATATGCACCCATTCGCTCTGACGCTCAACCGGCGAGCGCCGGTGAAAGCGACATTGAGAATGGAACTGGTAAGCCCGCCCATCTGTGGTACAATGGCAGCATAGTTTCAATATCTTGACACCTCATCCCTACCCTGCAAAAATCTCAGGGTCTTCGCGCAAAGGTCGACAGACGCAGAGGCACGCATTCATCGTCATCTGGATCAGTCAGGGCACTTATGGGATCTCCGTGAGTGGACAAGGAGAGGATGATGTCCAAACCAATAACAGCACCGCACGGCTCCTGGAAATCGCCCATCACCGCGGACCTGATCGTCGCCGAAGCCATCAAGCTGGGCCAGCTCGCGATCGACGGCGCAGATGTCTTTTGGAGCGAGATGCGGCCCACCGAGGGCGGCAGATCCGTCGTCGTGCGCCGCCCTCCCGACGGGCGGACGGCTGACGTCACGCCGGCCCCATTCAACGCCCGGACGCGGGTCCACCAGTACGGCGGCGGGGCGGTCACGGTCGCCGGCGGCACGGTCTATTTCTCAAACTGGGACGACCAACAGATCTACCGCGTGGACCCCGGCGGCGAGCCACGGCCCATCACGCCGGAGGGTCCGTTCCGCTACGCCGACGGTGTCGTCGACCACTGCCGCGGGCGGATAATCTGCGTCCGCGAGGATCACTCCGACAGCGGCAAGGAAGCGGTCAACGCACTCGTGGAGCTGGACCTCGAAGGCCGCGAGCCGCCGCAGGTACTCGTCTCCGGCAACGACTTCTACGCCTCGCCGCGGATCAACCCCGACGGGTCGCGGTTGGCGTGGCTGACGTGGAACCACCCGAACATGCCGTGGGACGGGACGGAGCTGTGGGCCGGCGAACTACAGGCCGACGGCTCGCTGGGCCGCGTTGAACGCGTCGCGGGCAGCGACACCGAGTCCATCGTCCAGCCCGAGTGGTCGCCCGACGGGGTCCTGTACTTCGTCTCCGACCGGACGGACTGGTGGAACCTGTACCGCTGGCGCGATGGAGAGGTCGAGCCGGTCGTTCCGATGGAGGCCGAGTTCGGCCGGCCGCAATGGGTCTTCGGCACGTCCACCTACGCGTTCGAGTCGGCCGGCCGCATCATCTGCGCCTACACGCGGCAGGGGAACTGGCACCTGGCGAGCGTGGACACGGCGACGGGCGAACTGGCGCCCATCGAGACTCCCTATTCGACGATCGCACAAGTCCGGGCGGCGCCCGGCCGCGCCCTGTTCCTGGGCGGCTCCCCGACCGAGCCCGAATCCATCGTCCTGCTCGATCTGGCGACCGGAGAGGCAGACGTCCTGCGCCGATCGAGCGCCGTCGCCGTCGATCCCGGCTACCTTTCGCTCCCCCGGCCGGTCGAGTTCCCAACGGAGGGCGGGCGGACGGCCTATGGGCTCTTCTACCCGCCACAGAACCGAGATTACGCGGCTCCGCCGGGCGAACGACCGCCGCTGCTGGTCGCCAGCCACGGCGGACCGACCTCGGCGACGAACAGCACGCTGCACCTGGGGATCCAATACTGGACCAGCCGAGGGATCGCCGTGCTGGACGTGAACTACGGCGGGAGCAGCGGCTACGGCCGGGCCTACCGCCAGCGGCTACGGGGCCGTTGGGGCATCGTTGACGTGGACGACTGCACCAACGGCGCGCGCTACCTGGCCGAACGCGGCGAAGTCGACGGCGAGCGGCTGATCATCCACGGCGGGAGCGCCGGCGGATACACGACGCTGTGCGCGCTCACCTTCCGCGACGTCTTCAAGGCCGGCGCGAGCTTCGCCGGCGTCAGCGACCTGGAAGCCCTGGCGACGGAGACCCACAAGTTCGAGTCGCGCTACCTGGACGGGCTGGTCGGCCCCTACCCGGAGCGCAAGGACCTGTATGAGGAGCGCTCGCCGATCCACCACACCGATCGACTGTCCTGCCCCGTGATCTTCTTCCAGGGGCTGGAGGACAAGATCGTCCCGCCCAGCCAGGCCGAGAAGATGGTCGAGGTGCTGCGCGCCAAGGGGGTGCCCGTGGCCTACGTCCCGTTCGAGGGCGAGCAACACGGGTTCCGCCGCGCCGAGCACATCAAGCGGTGGTTCGAGGCCGAGCTGTACTTCTACTCGCGGATATTCGGCTTCGATCTCGCCGACCCCGTCGAACCGGTGCACATCGACAACCTATAACCACCAGCACACCTTGGCTCTCACGTTTTACGTTTCACGTCTCACGTCTCACATCCGAGGTCCAACACCATGAGAAGAACCGTCACTGACACAGCAACCATCGAAGCCATTATCCACAGCGCCTCCGTCTGCCGGATCGGGCTGTCCGACGACGGCCAACCGTACGTCGTCCCCGTCAGCTTCGGCTACGCGGACAACGCGCTGTACTTCCACTCCGCGCCGCGGGGCCGGAAGCTGGACATCCTGCGGAAGAATCCCGCCGTCTGCTGTGAGTTCGAGGTCGATATCGAGATCGTCCCGGCGGCGGACCCCTGTGCCTGGAGCGTGCGATACCGCAGCGTGATCGCGTTTGGGCGGGCCGAGGTGGTCGAGGACTTCGCCGAGAAAGCGCGCGCCCTGAACGTCATCGTGGACCACTACGGCGGCACACCACAGGCGTACCCGGAAGCCACGCTCAGGCGGACGGCGGTCGTGAAGGTGGAGATTCAACGTATGACCGGGAAGATATCGGGATCCTGATCTGACGTCGCCCCTACGCACCACGCCTGCGATCTCAGCGCGCACGACCTGATCTGAGGAAGTTGTTGATTTGCCCGTCACCCGATTTTCACCTACCCGTGCTATGGTAAGGACGATGTAGGAACCGGCGGCGCCGACCGAGACCCACATCACGGGCTGTCTCTGTACTCTCCTCCTTTTCGCAGGCCGCGGCTTCCCTCACCCAAGGGAGGTCGCGGCCATTGGTTTTTTGGAGCAACCCCCTTTTTGCATTGGGAAGGATTGACTCACGCGTACGTTCCTGCTATACTGAACCATGCACGTACAGATAGGGTCGAGTCGTCGTGCGCCGAAGCACAAGCAGCGAGCGACAGACCGTTGGATTGGAAAGGAGGGAGACGATGGCTCAGATCAAGAAAAGCATCGTGATCCACGCCCCGGTCGAGAAGGTGTACGAGGTGGCACGGGACCCCAACCGCTGGCCCACCTGGTTCGTCGGGATGGGCGAGATCGAGAAGCTAGACGGCACCGGTGAGGTCGGCACGACCGTCGAGTTCGGTTACATGATGGCCGGCATGCGCTTCCCCGTCACCATCGAGGTGCTGGAGGTCCAGGGCAGCCCAGAGGGGGCACGGTGGCGGGGCAAGATCGGCGGGCCGCTGGCCGGCGAGCAGACCTGGGTGTATACGCCGAAGGGCAGCGACACCGAGGTAACGGTCGACATGGAGTACACCGTGCCCGGGAAGGCGCTGGGCAAGATCGCCAACCGGCTGATCATCGAGCGGACGCAGGAGCGCTCGGCGGAACAGACGTTGGAGAACCTGAAGGCACTGTGCGAGGCCGAATAGGTGGCACGGCAGACCTGACAGGTTCTAGACGATGCAGGGCATGCCCAAGGCCTTGCGCCAGCCACCGGCGCGCAGGTGACAGCGTTCTCGAGCAAACCTGTCAGGTCTTAGCTGAATAGACGATCATACGGAAGGAATATGGCCCCCATCTACCTGGATTATAACGCGACGACGCCCATCGACCGCGAGGTCGCCGCGGCGATGGTGCCCTATCTGTACGAACATTTCGGCAACCCCTCCAGCAGCCACCCCTACGGGGTCGCGACGAAGCGGGCCATCGAGGCCGCCCGCGGCCAGGTGGCGGCGCTGTTGGGCTGCTCGCCCGGCGAGGTCGTGTTCACCAGCGGCGGCACCGAGAGCAACAACGCTGCCATCCGCGGCGTGGCGCAGGCACAGCGCCAACGGGGCAACCACGTCATCACCTCGGCGGTCGAGCACCCGGCCGTCAGCGAGGTCTGCCGTTGGCTCGAGACCCAGGGCTTCCGCGTCACCGTCCTGCCGGTCGACGAGTTTGGCCTGGTCGACCCAGCCGATCTGGAGCGGGCCATCACACCGGACACGCTGCTGGTGACGGTGATGCACGCCAACAACGAGGTGGGCACGATCCAGCCGATCGCCGAGCTGGCCGAGATCGCCCACCGCCACGGCGCGCTGATGCACACCGACGCCGCCCAGTCGGTGGGCAAGATCCCGGTGGACGTCGATGCGCTGGGCGTCGATCTCCTCTCCGTCGCCGGCCACAAGCTGTACGCCCCCAAGGGCATCGGCGCGCTCTACGCCCGCAGCACCGTCCGGCTGGCCAAGCTGCTCTACGGCGCGGACCACGAGAGCAACCGCCGCCCCGGCACCGAAAACGTGCTCGAGATCGTCGGGCTGGGCCAGGCGTGCGAGATCGCCGGCCGGGATCTGGAGAAGAACCAGGCCCACTTCCGGGCCATGCGCGACCGGCTGCACGAGGGCCTGCTGCGCGAGCTGGGCGAGGAGGCAATGCGGCTGAACGGCCACGCGGAGCAGCGGCTGCCGAACACGCTCAGCCTCAGCTTCCGCGGGGTCGAGGCCAACACGCTGCTCTCCGAGATCGGCGAGCAGGTGGCCGCCTCGGCCGGAGCGGCCTGCCACGCCGACCAGGTCGACGTCTCGGCGGTGCTGGAGGCGATGGGTGTGCCGGTCGATTGGGCCATGGGCACAGTCCGTTTCTCCACCGGCCGGTACACGACGGCGGAAGAAATCGACCGGGCGGTCGAAATCGTCGCCGGGGCGGTGCGCCGGCTACAGCCCCAGGCCGAGTTGGCCGTCCCGATCGTCCTGCCGGAGGAGGGCGACTACCGGCTGACGCGCTACACCCACGGGCTGGGCTGCGCGTGCAAGCTGCGCCCCCAGGCGTTGGAGCAGGTCCTGGCCGCGCTGCCCGTGCCCGCCGACCCGGCAGTCCTGGTCGGGACCGAGACCTCCGACGACGCGGCGGTCTACCGGCTCGACGACGAGACGGCCATCGTCCAGACGGTGGACTTCTTCACGCCCATCGTCGACGATCCCTACTGGTTCGGCGCCATCTCGGCTGCCAACTCGCTCAGCGACGTCTACGCCATGGGCGCCCGCCCGCTCTTCGGCCTGAACATCGTTGGCTTCCCCTCCAACCGGCTGCCGCTGCGCGTGCTGGAGCAGATCCTGCGAGGGGCGCTGGACAAGGCCGCCGAGGCGGGGGTGAGCGTCATCGGTGGACACACGGTCGACGACACCGAGCCCAAGTTCGGGCTGGCCGTGACCGGAATCGTCCATCCGGAGCGGGTGCTGCGCAACAGCACCGCCCGGCCCGGCGATGAATTAGTGCTGACCAAGCCGCTGGGCGTGGGCATCATCTCGACCGCGGTCAAGCGCGGCCTGGCCGACGAGGCCACCGCGCGCCAGGCCGCCGAGCTGATGGCGGCACTGAACCGCGACGCCGCCGAGGCGATGGTCGAGGCAGGCGCCCACGCCTGCACCGACGTCACCGGCTTCGGGCTGCTGGGCCATCTGCGCGAGATGAGCGCCGGGAGCGGCGTGGACGTGACGCTCTCGGCCAACGCCGTGCCGGTGCTGCCGGCCGCGCGCACCTTCGCCGGCGCCGACGTCGTGCCCGGCGGCACGCTGGACAACCTGGCCCACGTCGCGCCGCACGTGACCTTCGCACCGGGCGTGTCGCCGGTGTCGCAACTGATCCTGGCCGACGCGCAGACCTCAGGCGGGTTGCTCATCAGCCTGGCCGCGGACCGGGTCGACGCGCTGCTGGACGCACTGCGCGCGCGGGGCGTGCGGGACGCCGCGAGCATCGGGCGCGTGACGGGACCCGGGACGGGCCACATCACCGTCGAGGCGTGAGTTTCACAGCTCCTCGTCGCAGTCGCACGCCACGGCCACGGCCTCGATCTCGACCCGGCCCCCCAGCGGCAACGCCGCTACCTGCACCGCCGAGCGGGCAGGCGGGTTGTCGGGAAAGAACCCGGCGTAGACCGCGTTCATGCGGGAGAACTCCCCGATATCCTGCAGAAAGACCGTCGTCTTGACGACATGGGCCATGCAGGCCCCGCCTTCCTCCAACACCGCCTTGAGATTCTCCAGCGCCTGGCGGGTCTGGCTCTCGATATCCGGGCCGGCGAACTCCTTCGTCCCCGGCACGATGCCCAACTGCCCGGCGGTGTAGATCAAATCACCCACCCGCACCCCCTGCGAATACGGCCCCACCGCAGCAGGCGCTTCTTCCGTAGCAACGATCGATTTCTCCACGCATGCCTCCTATGAATCGAATAGTAATCCTACACCCAAAACAGCCAACAACCATCCCCTATTCTCTATTCTCCATCCTCCATTCTCTATTCTCTCCTCTCTCCTCTGCTGCCCCTCTCTCCTCCCTATTCCTCCCTCGGCTGCAACACCAACACCCCCGCCGACGCCGCCTCCACGTCCCCGCGCTCCCACAACATGGGGTGATATTCGATATTCCGCCAGGGATCGATCATGTCGTCGTAGTGGGAGTGGAGCGGATGGCCCGATTGGCCGGTCGTGTGCATCGAGAGCGAGGCGGTCAGATCCCCCAGGTCGACGATCTGGCGGTAGGAGACGATCGTGTCGGCCCCGTAGGGCGCGCTGGTATCATAATCCGTGTTGTTGGGCGTGTCGATGGTGCCGTCAACCGGTACCGGCCCCCGGTTGAAGACCCTCTCGATCAAACGGACGCCGCACTGTCCCAGGCTCTGGTTGGTGAAGGTGGCGGTGTGCAGATCCCCCCAGCGCCACTTGGCCATGTCCCACCCCAGCGTCTCGGTCAGCTCCGCCACCGCCGCATCCAGCGCCCGCAAGAGGATCTCGTCCCGCGTCTCCACCCCGGGTGTGGTCAAGTCGTCGAACCAGGGCGACGCCTCATCCTCCAGGAGATCGACCAACGCGACCGTCGCGCTGTCGCGGGCCTCGTCCAGGAGCTGTTCCCCCAATTCATCGCCGAACGTCAGGTCCAGCAGATGCAGGCGGAAGGCCTCGAACAGGGCGGTGGCGGCGCTGTCGCGCGTCGCCCGCCGGTCCCAAGCGCGCAGCATCTCCAACGCCTCCGCCTGGCGCTGGTCGTCGGAAGGAAGCACCAGCAGGTAAGGCAGCACGTCCTCGGCCCAGACGGGATTGTTGTCCCCCTGGATAGCCTGCACGTAGGCCGCCGAGATGACGTCCTCGGCCTCGATCAGCTCCACGATCCGCCGCACCCGATAGCCGGGATCCCAGTCCACCGTGATCAGGTAGTCGTAGTCCGGCCCCACCACGGCGTTGTTGGCGGTGACGATGTACCCCTCCGGCGGGTTGAAGGCGCGGGGCAGCTCATCGAAGGGAATGGTGTCCTCCCACTCGTACTCGCCGGTCCAGCCGGGCACGGGGCTGGAGCCGTCGCCGGACGCGCGCACCGGGATGCGGCCCGGGGCCTGGTAGCCGATGTTCCCCTCGACATCGGCGTAGACGAAATTCTGGCTGGGCGCGTCCCAGTAGGAGAGCGCCTCCCGGAACTCCTCCCAGTTCTTCGCCCGGCCCAACAGCACGACGCTTTTCATCAACGTCCCCGGCTCGAGCGCCGTCCAGGAGAGCGCCAGGGGCTGCCAGCCAAAGGACCAATCCTCCCCCGCGCCGCCGACCACGTCGTTGATGATGGGGCCGTGGCGGGTGATGCGCGCGTCTACCACCACCGGCTCATCCTCGCCGGCGACGGTGATCTCCTCGCGGACGATCTCCATGTCCAGCCACTCCCCCTCGTACTCGTACTGATCCGGGTTCTGCGGGTTGACGCGCTCGATGAACAGGTCCTGCACGTCCGGTCCCAGATTAGTGACCCCCCAGGCGATGTGGTCGTTGTGGCCGATGATGACGCCGGGCGAACTGGCGAAGGAAGCGCCGACCACGTTGTACGGGCACGCCGGCCCCACCGGGTCGCAGTGCAGGCCGATCTCGTACCAGATGGACGGCATCTGAATCCCCAGGTGGGGGTCGTTGGCCAGGATGGGCGTCCCGGTGTCGGTGCGGCTCCCGGCGATGACCCAGTTGTTGCTCCCGATGCCGTCCCCAGCGCCCAACACGTGCGTCCCCAGGACAGCCTCGGCCACGGCCCCGAGCGTTGCTTCCGAAAGCGGATGGGGCACGATCACCGGGTAGTCGTCGGGATAGGGGGGCACCAGCTCGCCCACCGCGGGCGTGCCCAGCCGGGCCGCGATCTGGGCGCGCAGGAGCTCGTCCGCCATGTTGTCCCCCAGGTCCCAGGCCATCACCTTGGCCCATGTGAGCGTGTGGAGCGGCGTCCAGGGTTCAGGCTCGAACTTGACGCCGTTGAGCCGGAGGACGGTGAACTCCAGCCCCAGCCGCCCCGGGCGGGCGGACACGTAGGCGTTGACCCCCTCGGCGTAGGCCTCCAGCACGGCGCGGGTCTCGTCGTCCAGCAGCTCCAGCTCCTGGGCGGCGGTGCGGTGCCAGCCCAGCGTGCGCAAGAAACGGTCGCTGTCCAGCGTGGAGGGGCCGAGGACCTCCGACAACCGCCCGGTGCCGATCCGCCGCCAGAACTCCATCTGCCAGAACCGATCCTGGGCGTGGACGTACCCCTGGGCGAAGAACAGATCGTGAGTGTTGGAGGCGTAGATGTGGGGGATACCCCAGTCGTCGCGGACGACGGTCACCTCCGCCTGCAGCCCGTCGACCCGGACCTTCCCATTGGTCTTGGGCCACGGGCGACGGACGGTGAAGAAGATATATCCGAAGCCAATCAGCCCCACGGCCAACACGACAGCCAACACCACCAGCAGGACGCGTAGCCACGTGCGCATACCGGACCTCCTCTCGCTGTGTAGAAACCGCGCGACAACTGCAACTACCCCGGTGCCAGGCACTTTCGGTAAGTGTATGTAGACGACACAGGCTCTTGTCCACCCAGGCCCTCAAACGGACGGAGCCTTGTAAGTGCCTGGCACCTGACCTGAGCAACTACCCACAACGTATCGTTTTTGTACCTGTTCAGAGGATGTCACTTCGCGGGCGCCCGAAACCGGGTTTTTCCTGCCTTACAGGCCAAGCTGTGCTGCTGAACTTCTGCCAGGGAGGTCTGTTCGCAAGAAAAACCCGGTCTCCTGACCCCGCTGAGAATAGTATACGCATATATCGCGTGGGGGCAAATCTGGAGGCGGCGTGGGGTCCTGCATGGGACGCTCCCGAGACCGGGGTTGCGAGCCTTGTGTGCGAAGGACGCGCGTGATCGCCGGATTCCCGCACCTACGGTATGATCATACCATGATCTATCGACTTGATCGCGAAACCTGGCTACCCGGGAGCGCCAGATTTCCTGACTCCACTGCACTTCGATTTCTCGTCAGGGGGATGTGGTGAATCTCCTGATCGGGTACTCTCCACACTCTTCAACCATCTCACTTACCCATCTGATTCGTTCCAGCTTGGCCTCAGGCATAACGTTGTCGGCCACGCCTAGAATGAACGCATCGCCTGGCGCAATGACGCGAAATAGATTGAGTACATACTCCTCGAACTCGTCATCACTCACCGGATCGCAAAGCATCACCGAGGGGATTCCCCCCCAGATGATCACATCCTTGCCGAAGACCGCGCGTGCCTGCTCCAAAGTCACCGGTACCATCGGGGCAGTGACAAAACATTCCACCATACCGAAGCCCGCTTTCTTGATCAGTTCCAGAAGCAAACTGGTATCTGCATCGGCATGACAAGCCAGAGTCTTGTCACGTTCGTGCAGGCGCTCTGCAAATGACTGGAAGTAGGGCACCATGTACTCCTGGAAAATCGGAGGAGGCGTCATCATAGAATCAAAATGTTCCCCGTGCAGGATCAGCTTGGCTGGCGAGTCCAGCACAATCCGTTGGATTTTCGCAGCATGCTCCTTCAGCACTTCAAAGAGATGATACACACGCCTGGGGTAGTCGTGCAAGTGAAAATAAGCCTGGTTGTAGCCGATGAGTTTCTGCAGGATCCGGTTCATTGGATCCTGCCCGATGCACACCAGTGGTACTCCGTTGTCCCCGATTTCTTCCTCATAGGCCAGGTACTCGTCGTAGGTAGGGATAACGTCCGTGTCCTGAATCAGGTACTCTACCGGTGCGTAATCCTCTGGTCCCTTGATTATGTGCTCGACTTCCTGACCACGGATACCCACACGAGCGAGATCCTCTGAACACCTGTAGCTCGTAGACACGACCCCCACAGGCGTGATATACTCGGTAATGATCTCATCACCGCGCTCCCGAACCCGTGTCTCCACGCCGTGCAGCTCGGTGCGGAACACTTTCCCTGCACGCGCGGGCGTGCCTACACCCAAGTCTTGCTCGATCTCGCGCAGACTCCATCCCTTGTACTCGTCCGGCAATGTTCCCAACCGACGATGGGCTTCATACCAAATCTCCAATCGAGGCACCCATGGGACCCGGTCAGGATGTTGCCCTGCAATGATAGCGTGCATTCTCCCGCGGTTGGTCATATGGCAACGTCCCATAGATTACTCCCAGCCCAACTGTAATGCTCACGGGTTCAAGACACAGTCTAAGCCAGCTCTTCATTAGGGAAGACACGGCGCACACCAGCAGGCAACTTGGGGCGCATTGGTGCGGGCTCAATGATTGGCTCCGCTTCGCCCACTTTGACCATCCTATGGATCAGGCGGTCCCGCATCACCGCAGCAACCTTCTGGTGCGATTCGAGCCCAATCAGGTTCGTTAACTCGTAGGGATCTGCCTCCAGATCATAGAGGAACTCTTCTTGGTAGTGATCAGATGCAGGATGTTGCTTACCATCCTTGTCTGGGGCACTAACGCTATACTTCCACCGATGTGTTCGAACGGCGCGCCCCACCTGTGACTCACTGATCTGAATGAGGACCTCCTCAAGCCACCCCTCTGCCTCGCCCCTCAATAGAGGAAGGATAGACCGTCCCTCCATCTCGGCTGGGACAGGCAGGCCCGCAGCATCCAGTAAGGTAGGAGGCAGATCAACAATACTGACAAGGTGTTGAACGCGTCCACCACCATCGAAGCCCGGCCCCTGCAAAGCAGTCGGCACACGAATCGAACTCTCGTGACAGGAACGCTTATACTCCGAGTTACGCGTCTTGAAATGACAACCATGATCGGAAGTAAACAGAACGACAGTGTTACTCGCCAAGTCAAGGCTCTTGAGCGCATCCAACAACCTACCCAACGCTTCATCGAGCCGTTTGACCATACCGTAATAGCCCCCCAGATGTTGATGGCTCGATCCTCCTAACGCAGCCAGATCCGGGGGCATCCACCTGCCCGCGTATTGCTCCCGATAGCCGTCGGGAGCAACGTAATCATCCAGATGATTCTGATGGTGAGGTTCAAGGAATGATAGAAACAAGTAGAAGGGATGACTTTTGTGTCTATCGATGTAGCTTATGGCCGCATCTGTCAGGGCATCCACACGATAGCCAGGCAATTCAACTGGGTTAGCATCGCGATCGTAGAGGATGGTGTTGTAGGGCTGCGAAGTCAACTCGAGTAAATTGGCACCCAGCCAATAATCATACCCTCCCTGCTGATGCCTGGGGACAGGATCCCCATCTGCCAAATGCCACTTTCCGATATAACCCGTGTGATAACCTGCCTCGCGGAAGTAGTGTGCAAGCGTCCGTTTGTCCAACGGCAGGGCAAGGTGATTCCGAAACACGGTTGTCTGTGTCGGATAGAGACCCGTTTGCAAGGAAGACCGGGCAGGCCCACATAAAGGCTGACAAGTGCACGAGTTGAAGATATGCGTTCCGCGCTGGGCGACCCGATCGAAATTCGGCGTAAGACCGAGTGGGTTCCCGTGAACTCCCGCCGTATCCCAACGCTGCTGATCGGTGAAAAACACGACAACGTTGGGATTATCTGAGCTTTTTCTCGCCATATTCATCACTCCTACTCACACTTCAGTAGATGTCTCTGCAGTCACATTCGTGCTGGAAGAGGTACCTGCCTTACACTGTGATGTGAACCTGAAGACGGTGTATTCCAGCACCCGACGGAGTTCTAAAGAGGACCGTGTTCACTAGAGACTAGGCACAGGTGGCTTTCACACGCCGTACGATTTCGCTGAGGATAGCCTCAACGTCTCCCGAAGCAGCCTGGAACGAATCACTGTCAATCGCTAACGGAGCTCCGATGACCACAAGGGGCGCGCCCAGCTTCGGCATCTGGATAGCCTGCTCGATGCTCAGACCACCTACAGCCTGAACCGGGATATCGACAGCCTTCACGACCGCCTCAAGATCGTCCAGCGGGCTTGCGCCGACCACCTCGCGACGCTCATCGTAACCCGTATGGACGATGATGTAGTCGATGCCGATCTCTTGCATCATCCTAGCGCAGGCTACCTTGTCGGGGGCCGCGAGTATATCGCCCATCACCTTGATGTCATAGTCACGAGCCGCTTGCACCACCGCCGTGATCGTCGCAGGATGGGCAACTCCCATAACCACCACCATATCCGCACCGGCCTTGGCCATCATCTCGGCTTCCAGGTAGCCACCGTCCATCGTCTTGAGGTCAGCGACCAGCGGCTTATCAGGGAACCGTTCCTTGAGCGCACGTACCGCGTGCAAACCCTCACCAAGGATCAAGGGAGTACCTGCCTCGATCCAGTCGACCCCAGCTCGCACCGCCACCTCAGCCAACTCCAACGCCTGTTCAATCGTTTCAACATCCAGTGATACCTGTACAATTGGATCCACCTTGGTAACCTCCACTCCTTTATATCGCAAAATGGCATCTTTTCAATAAACCGGGGGCGGGGGGTATGCGGGCGGCTTCGCCGCCCGCACACCCCCCATCCTCCTCTACTTATTGAGAAGGTACGCAAAATGTTTGTCGCGCATGAGTTGCAGAAATTGCGCCGATTCACGCATTTCATGGATTCCGTTTACGCCGTCCTCAATGGAGACCCATCCATCGTAGCCAATCTCCGACAAGGTGCTGAAAATCTTGTCATAATCGTTCAGACCCTTGCCAATCACGCCATGGCATAGGTAAGGCGCGTACCCCATCGTGCGATCAGCTCGTCGAAATTCCTCCATGGTCACGCCCGCCTTGAGATACCGATCGCTGGCGTGCATGCTGACCACCCTATCCTTAACCGCTTCCAACAATTCAATCGGATCGTCGCCAGCGACGATAGCGTTGGACGGATCGTATTGCACACCGAAGCATTGGCGCTCCTCTATCGCCTCAACGATCTCCAGGAAGACCTCCATCTTTAGCGCAAACTCTGGATGGCTCCACTGGCTGTCCTTGTAGTGGTTCTCCATTCCCAAGATCACCCCGTGCTCCCGTGCCACAGGGATGACCTGTTGGATGGCCTCGACGACCCATTCCACGCCTTGCTCTTGACTCACTTCTGGACGACTCTGGCCGGATAGAATACGACATACTGTGCCTTTGCCACCCAGGAGCTTGGCTACCTGAACCATCTTTGTCTGGTACTCCACAGCCCGCTTGCGTTCCTCAGGATCTGGGTTGGTAAAGTCCGGGGAGCAGATGAACATAGGTATGACGAAGCCAGCAGCACTGGCGGCGTCAACCACTCGCAGGATATGGTCTCTGTCGAGACTTGTGAAAAACCGGTCGTACATTTCCAGTCCCTCGACGTCCAGCTCTGCCTGTGCCATCGAGATCCAATCGAACACGGACATCGTCCGGTGCAAGCCAATGTGATATTCAAAACATTTGGGATAGGCAGCAATTCTGATACCCATAGTCACTGAGCCTCCATGCTGAAGCGACGCTGATCATAAGAAATGCGCCGACCTTGCGCAGAGCTCAGGCGCGACGCACATCTTCTGAAACGAGCAATTCATTACCCTGCCCTCGCACTCATACCTACCAGAGCGCCAGGCTCATCAATTCTTCTCCAAAGATGATCTCACCTTCGTAAAGACGCGAAATATCTCGTATCGCCCTCTCTCGGGAACCCGGTTCAGCAAGGCGAGGACCAGTGTGTGAAAGGACAAGCATCTTGACACCTGCATCCCTCGCCATCTTCGCTGCGTCCCAGGTTCCAGTTTGTCCAGGTGCCTCACCATTCTTATCCATGGTTTCCTGGTGGTCCCAGCAATTGACGACGAGGACGTCAGCCCCCTGAGCAAGCCTGATGATCGCCTCACAAGGACCAGTATCGCCAGCGAATACGATACTCCGTCCCTGTGCATCAACGCGGTAGGCGAGAGACTCCAGCCACGGCTCGACGTGATGAGTGCGCGCGCTAGTTACGACCCAATTGGTATTCTCAAATACCTTCCCTGGCTCCACGTCAGAAACGCTAAAGCGCGGTTCGGGGCGCGGCAGCGAGCCACCACGATTCACATGTACACTCTGACTCAGTGGAGATCCTACGCGTGCTTTCCAGTCACCGGAGAACACCCCATTCTCCCCCACGAGCTGTTCCGTCATCCACTCCGTAGGTGGTGGCCCCCATATCTTCAGCCGTTTCTCCTTGCCCGTGCTCTGGTCCCAGCGGCATAGGAGGAAGCACACAAAATCAGCATTGTGATCGAAGTGGTGATGGGTGAAGAAGAGATAGTCAATCTGAGTAGGGAATAACCCAGCTTTGACCAGCTTGTGAGTGCTGGCTGGACCACAATCAACCATCAAGTAGTCATCATCCAACTGCAGGACGTGCGAAGTACCAAACCTCATCTTCGTTGGTGTCGGCGTGCCTGTGCCCAGAAGATACAGTTTGCCTCTCAAAATACCTCCTTTTTTAACTAGCCTCAAGTATGATGGCCACGACCATAGGACAACCCCGGCGGTCGAAAGAACGTCACATCGCTTCCACTACGCGACGCGGAAGGTTGTTTTCAGACCCCAATAGGATATCCTCCCAGTTCGCGCGCGGTGTCAAACATGGCCACGATATTCCGGGCAGGAACGTTTGGCTGAATGTTGTGCACGGCTGCCAGCACGAAGCCCCCTCCCGGCGCCAGGTCGTGTATGCGCCGTTTCACTTCATCCCTAACGTCATCCGGCGTGCCAAAGGGCAGCACCTGCATCGTATCGATCCCGCCCCAAAAACCGATTTCATTGCCGTACTCTCGCTTCAGCCAGGCTGTATCCATGCCATCTGCGCTCACCTGCACCGGGTTCACGAAATCGACCCCGATGTCGATGAAATCTGGGATCAGTGTACCGACCGCTCCGCACGAGTGATATAATATCTTGGCCCTGGTGTGCGCTCGAATCGCATCAAAGTACTTCCTATGACGCGGCTTGATGAACTCACGGTACATCTGGGGTGAAATCTGTGGACCGCGCTGATCAGCGACATCATCGGAAGAGCTGACTACATCCACTATGTCACCCACCTCCTTCACTGCTGCGACAGCTAGCTCAGTCCGTATCTCTAGCACAGCATCCAGCAGGGCATGGATCAGCTTGGGTTCCAGAATGAAGTCCATGTACCATCTCTCGAACCCGCGGAGGTATTGGGTCGGGTGCACGATGATATCCTGCAGGTGAAGGACCAACGCATAGTCCGTGCTCTCTCGCAGCTCGACGGCCCTCTCACGCAGACCTCTTATGTAACCAGGGTCGGTCGGGTCTGGCCAGTTCCAATTCTTGATGTCATTCAAGGTGATCTCGCGGTCAAAGGGAGAGTAGACCAGATCATAGTAATACGAGCCGGGAGGTCGTCTCCTCACAACCCCCAACTCGTCCTGATAGGAGCCGTCGGGCAACATCTTGTCCAGCGGCCTGTCAGGCTTTCCGAGGAAAACGCCCCGAAAATCGACGTCCAACCGCTGCAATACACGCTCGCTGGGATTGGCCACATGAGCGACCTTGGACTGGCCAAAATCGTCATGTCTCGTGCTTGCCTGCTGCAGGTCCAGAAACTCAACCAAGGCCTCGTACGGCTCAATCAGGATTCCAGTATTGCGGTTCGAACTCAAGTCGATGGGAACCCGATCAGGTTCCTGATGGTTCAGAGCCGCCAGAACACGGTCTCTGTGGCCCATAGACATTGCTTGTTCCTCCGTGACAATCGTTCTCGCTACTCGATCGGCGCCGCAGCACGCCAATCTTCGAACTCGTCCAGGGGGTATAGGGGCCGGCGGACACGTTGGAATGGAAACGAGCGCAGATCTGGGCTGCATACGCCGGGAGCATCGACGATCAGTATTTCGGCTGCAAGAGGCTCATAGGCAGCGCGAAATGCAGCCGGCGACTTGGCAACCACAATCTGCGCGTCCCGTGGTTCCAGTCCCACCGATCGATACAACTCTGGATCCCATTGCCTGCACGCCCGCTCCATCACTACCAGATCGATATGGCCGATCCTCAGGACAACCGTCTTCCCCCTGTGCACGACAGCTCCGTGATACCCTGGCCCTTTCTGTACGAAGTCCCCATCCGAGATCAGCTTCACGGTTCCCGTCACTTCCACAGGATGATAAAACGCAGGTGCAGCCTTCGCGCCTACGGTCAGGGTAACTTCCTGGCCCACCCCTGCCTCAATCATCATGTTCACTGCCTCTGCATCCACGATATTCAGATAGCAGTCCTTGACCGGCCCGGCATTGAGCAGCGCTTCCAAGATCACCGTGCTGTCGCCCGGCGCCCCCGAACTGGGAGCATCGGCAGAGTCAGAGAACACGAAGGGGTGCCTATCGCTCGCCAATGCGCGGCGGATTGCATCGGATGTGGGAACTAGATCCACCTCAAACTCGCAGCGTCGCTTCCACAACTCGTCCGCCAAGTAATCTGCCTCTCGCTCGGCCGACTGCCGGTCTCCATCGGTGATCACCAGAGCACTACACCCCACGTCCTGAATATCCAGCCAGGGTTGTACCGAGAAGACAGATACATCCAGAACCCTTGGCTGCTTGGCCAGATCCTTCGCCTGTTGCATTACCTCCGCATAAGGGCCATCGGTCGTGCGACCGTTCTCTCCGGGAACGATCATGGGCACCCTGCAAAGTGCAGCCACCGGTTGCACCTGTCCGTTCATTACCTGCGACAACAACCGCAAACCACGCTGGCCAGTTTCATACATATCAATATGCGGGGCGGTGTGATAGCCAACCAAGGACGTCGAACAATCCACCATACGTTGGGTTACGTTGGCGTGCAGGTCAAGCGTTCCTACGATGGGGATATCATCCCCAAGCCGGGCACGGAACGCCCGCAGAACCTCGCCAGAAGCGTCGTCGTAGCCCTGTGCAACCATAGCACCGTGGAGAACCAACAGGACACCATCCACAGGGCTGACTTGGTCTAATCGCTCCAACAGTTCATCGCGTAAGGCCTCGAACACATCGTTCAGCATCGGACCAGCCGAGGA